>WNGG01000309.1_pt1 | contig 69238 bp, 66 predicted proteins | sample 5400661 | NCBI WGS metagenome assembly WNGG01 (sample SAMN13153372, study PRJNA577476) | soil metagenome | isolation source: 100 cm soil or saprolite under Garry oak tree replicate 1 | place: USA:California | collected 2016-06-15
CACTGAAGGCGCGTTTTCTACGGGCACGCCTGCGCCCCTTTTCCAGTTTCACGGGCGCGCGCCGATCTCCTCCACCGATGTTTTCAGCTACGACACGTCGCCAAAGACGGCAAGCGCTTCCTGGTGAACCGGTACGTGAGACCTGAGCGCATAACGCCGCTCACGATTGTGCTGAACGCGCAAAGTGATTTCAAGTCAATAATTTCGAGTTAAAGACAAGTCGAAACGCCGCGCCCAATTCTAGCCCTTGGGCCGCACTTGAACCGCAGTCCCTTCGGGAAGTGATCCGTCCAGCAATTCGATTTTTCCTCCGCGCACGACTCCGTTGAACTCTTGCCGCGTGGCCACTCGAATGAGTGGTGCTGCCGCGGTCACCCGTCCTGATCCTTGGTCCATAGCGTCGTTCGCCAGTTGGTCGGCTTCGCGGTTGTGGCCTCGCAAAACGTGCTCGATGTTGAACCACTCGAGTTGTGAGATGAGGTGGCTGGCCCGGGCGTGTAGATCACGCAGAGTAGGCTCCTTCACCTTGTAAATGCCCTTGATCTGGCGGACGAGAAGTTCCGAGTCACTGATCACTTTGAGGGCTTTGTGTCCATACTCGATGGCATACTCCAACGCGCCGATGAGCGCTTGATATTCCGCGACGTTATTCGTCTGATGTCCCAGGTACTTGCTCAGTGCAGCGACTTTGTTCCCCTTTGAGTCATGGATGACAACTCCGTAACCCGCCGGCCCAGGATTGCCGCGAGCACCGCCGTCGGTATGCGCGATGAGGTAGTGCTCCGGTGCAGTTTTCATGGCTTTCACCTTCCAGCCGCCAGCCTGGTGCCGAGCCGTTGCGGAAGATTGGCGGCGAAGATTCGCTCTTGCGCCGACCTCACATCGTAAGGAACGCGGCAAAACGTCACAACCCGGCGCTCCGAATCGAACACCGCGAACGCCGCCCGCCAGTCGCCGTCGCGTGGCTGCCCCACCGATCCTGGATTGACCATGTAATTGGCTCCTGTTTCCAGTTGAAAATCAGAGGTGTCGATCTGCCCGATGCTGGCATACGTTGGGTGGATGGCCTCGGCCAGTCCGCCGCGAAGCGAAAACGTCCCCTGAATGTGTGTATGGCCGAAAAACGTGAGGCTCACGTCTGACTCGATCAGCGGTTGTAGTGCCTCCTGAATACTGACCACATACTGGTCTTCGTCGAGCGGCGAGCCATGCACAAATTGAACGCCCGACAATTCCGAAAGCAACACCGGGCCCTGAGGCAGAGCACGCAGCCAATTCAGATTCTCGCTGGTGAGCTGATCGCGGTTCCAGAGTGCGGCAAGACCAGCGATCGGATTGAAGCTCTCGACGTTGTCCAGTCCGGCAACCACCTTGTCATGATTGCCGCGAACGAAGGTTCCGCCGAGCTCCCGCGCCTGCGCAGTGACTTCGTTGGGACTGGCGCCATAACCGACGATGTCGCCTAGATTCACGGTCGCATCGTGCGGCGGCGCTGCCGCAAGGCAAGCTTGCAAGGCTTCCAGATTGCTGTGAATGTCACTGAGCAGGAGTATGCGCATCTTTACTCGGAATTGGGGATTATAAAGCTCACGCGTTCATTACCGGGCATCGGGCCCAATGACCAGGACTGACTTCCGTCAAAGGTGGCAGGTGGCGGGCGCACTCGGGCACCCGCAAATCGCATCGTGGTTCAAAAGGACATCCGCTGGGCATACCATGCAATGGAGGAACTGTGCCTTCAATCGTCTGCAGCGGGCGGTTGCGTTCCGTAGCTAGGGTGGGAACAGCTTCAAGCAGTCCGCGGGTGTAGGGATGCGCGGGCGCGCGGAAGAGTTCCTGGCGAGTAGCGAGTTCAACCAGGCTTCCGGCGTACATCACTGCGACCCGGTCTGCGACCTGGGAAACTACCGCGAGGTCGTGGGAGATGAAAAGCATGGTGAGTCCGAACTTTTCACGAAGGCTAGCCAAAAGGTCGAGGATCTGTGCCTGGATGGTGACGTCCAATGCTGTGGTGGGTTCGTCTGCGATCAGCAACTCTGGCCGGTTAACGATTGCTATTGCGATCATTACTCTCTGCCGCATTCCGCCCGAGAGCTGGTGGGGATAGTCGCGAGCACGGCGTGCGGGATCAGTAATCGCTACTTCGCGCAGAGCTTCGACTGCCCTGTCCCGCGCCTCTGCTTTTGAGACATCGCCATGTGCACGAACCGCTTCGGCGATCTGCTCTCCGACCCGCATGACGGGATTCAGGGCGGTCATCGGCTCCTGGAAAATCATGGAAATCCGTGAGCCGCGCAGACGGCGCATTTCTTCCGCATCCAGTCCAGTCAAATTTCGTGGAGCACTGCCGTTGGTTGCGAATAATATCTCTCCGCTGACCACAGCCTGCGGCGGCAGCAGACGCATGATCGCCAGGGAAGTTACTGATTTTCCTGAGCCGGACTCACCGACCAGGCCAAGAACTTCTCCCCGCGACAGGGCAAATCTGACATCGCGGACAGCGGTGAGTGCGCGCGGTGTCGCTGGGAATTCCACGCTCAGATTTTGGATTTCGAGCAGCACACGCTCATGTTAGCAGTGTCGGCTCTCACGAGTGACTGACGTGAGGCGGCGGAGTGAAGATTCGGAATTCGTGGGCTGGTTCCACCCACCCTTTCCAAGACCAGGGAAAGATGGGGCAGCCCCATCTAGCCATCCCCGCGCCCGTCCGCAACTACCTGGCCAAACTCTATAATCAGTTGCTCACCAACCTGCTCTTTCCACGTCTATCTCCATGCAGCCGGGGAAGCTAAGCTGACCCGGCTTCGCTGAGGACAAAAGAGATGCCGGCCGAAGCGTGGGCTGTATCATTTCCGGTTGGCAAGTGTTCTCATCCGGCGGCAAGTCGCGGCCAGGTGGAACGAAGCAGTGGAACGCGGGAATCGCAATCGCGGGACCACATGTTAAGTCAGGTACCACGCCGCATTGACGACACTATGCTGGTGCGGGAGGCGCAGCGCGGCAGTCGCGCCGCCTTCGAGGAATTGGTGCGCCACTACGACCAGGCAGTGCTTCGCCTGGCGTTGCACTTGACCGGATCGGAACACGAAGCCCAAGACATTTATCAGGAAGCCTTCCTGAAGGCTTACAAGAACATCGGCAGGTTCCGTTTCGAGTGCTCGTTTTACACCTGGATTTACCGGATCGTGACCAATTTGTGCCTGGACCAGATCCGCAAGAAGCACGTGCGAAAGGAAGATGCGCCGGTTGCAACGGATGCTGACGGCGAGCAATACGATGTGCTGGCACAGGTGGCGGACGGACGCAGCGGAGCGAATCCGGAGCGGGACCTGATGCGGCGCGAGTTGGGCGGGCGCATTACGCGAGCTCTGGACAAGCTGACGCCGCGTGAACGCATGGTCTTCGAGCTGAAGCATTATCACGGACTGAAGTTGCGCACCGTCGGCGAAGTGCTGAATACGACGGAAGAGACCGCCAAGAACACGCTGTTTCGGGCAACCCAGAAGTTACGTGGGGCGCTGGCGGATATCAGATGACAGTCCCCGCCCGCTCGCAAAGAACGCGAGAAGGACGGGGCACCCTCGGTGGTTTGAGAGGCAACTATGAAATGTGAATGGGTACAACAGAACGTTGTTTTGTACGTTTATGACGAGCTGCCGGATGATGCCCGGTACGAACTGGAGCAGCATGTCTCGCGGTGTACGACCTGCGCGGCTGAGGTCGAATCCACAAAGAAATTCCGAGCGGATTTTTCAAAGCTCCCAGTGCAGGAGCCGAGCGCGAATTTTATTGCTACCTCGCGCCTGCGGCTGCAGGAAGCGCTCGAGGGAGCCGAGCAAGGGGGCTGGTGGCATCGGATTGCCTTTGATCCTCTTGCCTGGCTGAACCAGATACGCTTTGCTCCCGCGCTGGCCGCGGCGATCTTTATCGTAGGCTTCGCGGGTGGTATTGGGGCGACCTACAGGATGATCAAAGGCACTCCCGTCGAAATTGGGCCCGTCACTCAGACCACTGGGGCCCCCACGCAGGCTTCCATCGGAACCATCGAGTCCGTCTCACAACAGCCTGGCTCCAACCAAGTCACAGTCAAATATGACACTGTCTCTCCCCAGGTGCGTACTGGATCGCTCAACGACCCGAATATCCAGCAGCTGCTGCTGTACGCCGCGAGAAACAACTTCAATGCTGGCGTGAGGATGGATTCGGTGGACTTGCTCACGCAGCAGCCGAATGAGGCCCATGTACGGGAGGCGTTGATGTATGCACTCAGATACGACTCCAACACTGGCGTGCGCTTGAAAGCGCTGAATGGCCTGGGCCCGTATGTAAAGGATGACGTGCAGGTCCGCGACACGGTCTTGGAAGCGCTGATGTCGGATGCAAATCCTGGTGTCAGGATTGAAGCTTTACGTCTGCTGGTGCCGGTGCGCGCGGACAGCAGCGTGCAGGTTGTGTTGCGGCGTTTGGCTGCGAGAGACGAAAACCGCTACATACGTTCGCAGGCGCGCACGTTGATCGCGCAATTGCCTGAAATGAATTGAAGGAGTGAAAAGAACACAAACGACAATGCTGAAAAACCTATCCAAATTCGGACTGCTGGCCTTGCTTGTTACCTTATGTGCAGCACAGCAGACATCCGTACAGAAAGAAGGCAGTAACTGGACGAGCGTAGCCAATGGCTCGCTTTCCGGCGTCCGCAACCTGCACATCAAGGTGCAGGTTGGGGCTGTACGGGTCGAGGGCGGTTCGAACCAGGGGATCACGTATGTGATCCGCAACTACTCGAATGAATCTTCCGAAGACCGCGCCCGGCGGCAATTCGACTCTTACAAGATCAGCTCGTACGTGCGGGGCGACACCGCCTGGATTGTGGGCGAGTGGGAAGGCGGGCGCCCGCACAAGTTTTCTTCGGATGTGACGGTGAGCGTGCCGCGTGACATGGAACTGGTCAAGATCGAGACCGAAGGCGGCGCAATTGTGACCACCGGCATCTCGGGCCGGTTGGAGGCGAAGAGCGGTGGAGGCGGGATCCATTTAGACGACATTGGCGGAGCGATCAGCGCGGAAACCGGCGGCGGTGGGATTGACGTTGGCAACGTTGGTGGAGACCTTACGGTTCGCACCGGCGGGGGGACGATTCATATTGGTTCCGCGAAGGGCAAAGTGATTGCCGAGAGCGGTGGCGGAAACCTGGTGCTAGTCTCGGGATCGCAGGGAGCTTCGCTTCAAACCGGTGGTGGCACTATTCATGTGGACAAGTGCACTGGAGAGGTGAAGGCCTCGACCGGCGGCGGAGGAATTGAACTCGGCGAGATCGGAGGCGGGGCGCAGATGGACACTGGGGGCGGGAGCATCAAGATTTCCTCCGCTACTGGCCCGGTCAAGGCGGGGACCGGCGGTGGCAGTATCGAACTGTGGGGAGTGCCTACGGCGCATGTTGAAACCGGCGCTGGATCGGTCATCGCCAAGTTCATCTCGTCCAGCGGAGAACGCAGTGACTCGATGCTGGAGACTGGCGTGGGAGATATTACTGTGTACCTAGTGCCGAACATCAACATGACCGTTCGAGCCAGCATTGAAGCCGCGAACGGCCATCACATCGTGTCCGATTTTCCGGAGATCAAAATTTCGTCGGAAGGCGGACAGTGGACGAAGTTGGTTACGGCAGAAGGGAATCTGAACGGCGGCGGACCAGTCCTGAAGGTACGTACGACTATGGGCAACATTTATATCCGCCGTGCGCAATAGAGGGGGAGAATTATGAGAATCAGAACAACAACCTTGGCGATTTTGGCGGTCCTTTTGGGAATAGTGGCCTTGCCGGGCGCGTCGTTGGCGCAGCCGGGGGGACAGCCATACGTCTTCTACAGCGAAGAGCCCTGGGGTGGTTCGTACCTCGGAGTAGATACCCGAGATGTAACGCCTGATCGCGTAGGTGCGCTTCACTTGAAGGAAGAGCGCGGCGTTGAGGTCACTATGGTGGACCAGGACGCTCCTGCCGGCAAAGCCGGGCTGAAAGAGCATGACGTCATTCTCAGCATCAATAATCAGTCGGTTGAAAGCGTCGAGCAGTTGCGGCGGATGATTCGCGAAATCCCTGCCGGACGCACGATTGACATTGGCATCAGCCGCGACGGCCAGACCACGACTCTGAAAGCCCAGCTCGCCGAGCGCAACAAGTCGTTGAGCGCTAACCACAATTTCAATTTCACCATGCCGGCGATCCCACCCATCAACATTCCGCAAATCAACATGCCGGAGATGGATCCGTTCACCGTGGTGGTAATCCATTCGCTTAAGCGCAGTGGCTTGCTGGTTGAGAACCTCTGTCCACAACTCGGAGACTATTTCGGGGTGAAGAACGGTGGCGGGGTGCTGGTGCGCTCGGTGGAAAAGGGCAGCCGGGCCGAGCAGGCCGGCTTTCGGGCTGGTGATGTCGTGATTCGCGTCAACGGCTCGGCGGTCAACGACGCCAGTGATTTTACCCGGCTGTTGCGGGCGCGCAATGAAAACAAAGCCTCGGTAACAGTGATGCGAGACCGCAAGGAGCAGACTCTGACGATCACGCTACCGGAGCCCAAACGCTCCGGGTCCGTCGGTGACAGTGGCGATGAAGCCCTTGATTCCGAAACCAGCATCGAGATCGACCAGGCGCGCAAGATGGCCGCATTAGCGCCGGAGTTGATGACGGCTGAGATTAAGAGAATCCAGCCGGAACTGGAACGCGCGAAGAAGCACATCCAGGAGGAAATCCTGAGTCATCGCGGTGAATTGAAAAAAGACATGGAGAAAATGCAGCAGGAGCTGCGAGAAGAGCAGAAGGAATTGCAGATCGAAATGAAGAAGTGGAAATCGGAAGCAGAGATCTAGCGGTTGCGAACGCCGACTTTCACCGCTGTTGCTGGCGCGAGCTGCGGCCCCATCGCGTGAAGGTCTTGATTGCCCCGAGGACCACGAGGCAGAGCCAGAAGTCCAGCACAACCCCCAGATCAAACCGCATCGGCACATGGCGGGCCACCGGCGGGAGATGGGGCATGAGCAAGAAATACACCACATTCCCCGCCACCACGGCGATCAGAGATTGGACGAAGTTCTCTATAGCTGGTTTTGACACCGGACAACCCGCATTTGGTCTAGCTTTCGTTTACTCCCGGGGAAGCTACTATGGCTGAATACCAAGCCAATAGCTAAGTGCTGCTTTTGTTACCATCCCTTCAGATGCTGGAACCTTGCACCGCTGTTCAATATGTGAAAGGGATTGGCCCGCGGCTCTCTGAAATTCTTGCCGCTAAGGGCATCCATACGGTGGATGACCTTCTCCATTATCTCCCTTTCCGTTACGAAGACCGCCGGAATCCTCGCGGGATTGCAGAACTAAGGGCAGGAGAGATGGCCACGGTCATTGCCGAGGTGCGCACCTCGGGGCTATTCCGTACTCGCCGTCTGCCTATTTTTCAGATGACTGCCGGGCAGGGTCGCGCCCGCCTGAAGTGCATTTGGTTCAACGCTGCTTACCTTCGCGACAAGTTCCAACCTGGCCAAATGGTTGCCCTTTATGGGCGGGTGGAGGACAACCGCGGCGAGATGCAACTGGTGCAGCCGCAGTTCGAGATTATCGGCGACGGCGAGGGCGAGGCCGAACAGAAGGTCGCGGAATCACTCGAAATCGGGCGCATTGTTCCGATCTATGAGTCGGCGGGTCAGGGACGGCTGACCTCACGCTGGTTTCGCCGCATTATCCATGCCGCATTGGAAAACCTTACGCCCGAGCTGCCGGAGGCCATTCCCGGCGCAGTGCGCAAGCGGCTGAACCTACTGCCGCCGCGCGAGGCGCTGTGGAAAGTGCATTGGCCGGAAGCGGGGGAGAGTCTCCAGGATTTGCAGGCATCGCGCACACCGGGGCACGTCCGGATGATCTTTGAAGAACTCTTCTTCATTGAACTCGGCCTCGAACTGAAGCGCCGCGAGCAAAAAGCCCAGACAGGAATTCCTTTCCGGCTCAACGACGGGGTCCGCGAAGCGATCAAGAAGATCCTGCCATTCCATCCCACGGCAGCCCAGAAACGGGCGCTCAAAGAAATCGCTGTGGACATGGGGACGTCATCCCCGATGCGCAGACTGTTGCAAGGTGACGTGGGATCGGGAAAGACGCTGGTCGCCTTCGAGGCCGCCATCATTGCGATTGAGAACGGATACCAGGTAGCGCTGATGGCGCCGACAGAAATTCTGGCCCAGCAACATTGTTTCTCTGCCAGACGAATTCTGGAGCCTTCTGGATATCGCATTGTGCTCCTGACCGGTTCCCTTGAGGAGGACCGTAAACGTGAAACCCGCCGCCACATTGCGCAAGGAAACGCGCAACTGATCATAGGGACGCACGCGCTGATCGAGCAGAGAGTTGAATTTGCAAAGCTAGGGTTGGTGATTGTGGACGAGCAGCACCGCTTCGGCGTCCTACAGCGTTCTAAGCTGATGAGGAAGAGCGGAGAAGGTGGCGCTGGCGATGCTGATGTGGAGACACGCGGCCATGTGGGGACGGGCGCCCTCGGCCGTCCAGTAGAGCGGAGCTCGATAACGACCGCGGCAGAGCCGGATGTCCTGGTCATGACCGCGACTCCCATTCCCCGCACCCTTGCCCTTACGCTCTACGGCGACCTCGACATCAGTGTACTGGACGAAATGCCGCCGGGAAGGACCCCAATCATCACTCGCCGCGTAGGCGATGAGCGCTCAGACGAGGTCTGGCAATTCGTTCGCAAGCAAGTAACGGCGGGACATCAGGCCTACGTCGTCTATCCGGTGATCGAAGAAAACGAAGAGACCGAGCTCAAAGCTGCCATGAAGATGTATGGCGAGTTGAGCAAGAAAGTCTTTCCCGATCTTCGCGTAGCGGTGCTGCACGGGCGAATGGAGCCGGAGTTGAAAGAGCAGGTGATGCGGCTGTTCCAGAAGGGCGAGATCAGCATCCTGGTTTCGACGACGGTGATAGAAGTCGGCGTGGACGTTCCCAATGCGGCGGTCATGGTGATTGAACACGCCGAACGCTTCGGCCTGACCCAGCTTCATCAGTTACGCGGACGCATTGGTCGTGGCGCGGCGAAGTCGTATTGCATTCTGATGACGGGCAGGAAAGTCTCTGAAGAAGGCGAACGCCGTCTGGATGCCATGGTCCGCACCACCGACGGCTTTCAAATCGCTGAACTAGACCTCGAGCTGCGCGGCCCAGGAGAATTCTTCGGCACCCGCCAGGCAGGGCTGCCCAGCTTCCAAGTTGCCAGTCTGATCCGTGATCGTGATCTGCTGGAACTGGCCAAGAAGGAAGCCGGTGCGGTGCTGTCTGGGCCGAACTCAGAAATCTCGCAAATTGAGATAGACAACGCTTTGCGGCAGATGCGCACTCGGTGGCAAAAGACGTACGGGTTGGTGGAGGTGGGCTGAACCGTGTGGCGCGGACATTCTTGTCCGCGAGAGGTGGTACGCCGACATTTCGCGGCGTACTTCGCTTTTGTTTCACTTAGCTGAAAAGGGACTTGTGTGTGGTGTACTCAGCAGTCTAACGTGTGTGGCTGTGAAGCGCGCGTCGATTGCTTATGTTTTGTTGACTGCCATAGCGATGGCTAAGCCTCGTAGCAGTCACCATTCACGTCACCGGCAGCCATATCGACTGGCATCCATATCCGAACGTTGCATTCAGCGCGTTTGCTGACGTTACCGTGCCAGATGGTTCGAAGGCCACGATTTGGTGTGAGCAGCATTTGCGTTATTGTACCGATCTTCAGCCCGGGGACTACAAAGCCGAGATCAGCAAAGACGTGGTGTGGGTATACGTCGAGCTTCCTGTCGAAAAGGTCACGTATAGCCCCGACGGCACTCTCTTGCCGAGAAAAACGCGGGCTAGAGAAACTGAAGTATCACGTCGCGTTTGCGGCCCACTGACAAGGCCAGGTGAACAGCGCGGTCGCGTTAGCCTATTTGAAAAAACTTGCCTAGCGAGACTGTTACTTCAGCCTTTCCATTCGCTGCCAACTGACTGCGAAGATTGTCGTCGAAGCTAATTCCGTATGCATAGGCTGCATGCTGTAGCATCGCCCTGGGGACGGAACTCTTCACAAGTTCTCCGTCTCGTAAAAAATCGAATTTCCCGTCCTTTTCCACAATCTCCATTTTCATCTGAGAAATCCTTCGTATTTGTGAATTCCGATCCCAAAATATTAGATGCTGGAAGCCTCACGTCACGGGTAGTTACTGAGGTTATTCTGGCATTCTGCCACGGACGAAACTTCGCCAAACTCGTCATACTTGCGATGCGCTGTACCGTGCAGAGATAATCATCGCTCATGACTACGCAGGCTGACCTATACCGTGAGCTGCCGGCAATCGACGAGCTTTTGCGCGAGGCGGGCATCGCGGGGCTAATCGCACGGGAAGGCCAGGCCGCAGTCGCAGATGCCTGCCGCGCCGTGCTCAGCTATCTTCGTGCCGAAATTTATGCTGGACACCTTGATGCCGGTAAGCTGGCAATTGCCTTATCGGGCATTCCCGCGGCCGTCGAAAAAGAGCTCTGTAAGGCCGTTCGCTATTCCCTTCGCCCCGTCATCAATGCCACCGGAGTGATCCTGCACACCAACCTTGGCCGGGCGCCGCTGTCCGCGTCCGCGTTGGAGCATATCCGAGAGACTGCGGGGGCGTATTCAAACCTGGAATTCGATTTGGACTCCGGGGAGCGAGGCAAGCGGGATGTACACGTTGACCGGCTGTTTCGTAGGCTGCTTGCAGATCAAATTGCCGAGCCTGACTCGGCAGGACGGGCGAGGGCGCCCGTCCCCACACAGGCACCTATTCCATCACAAGCACAAATCTCTACCATCGTGGTTAACAACAATGCCGCGGCGGTTCTGCTGGCCTTGAACACTTTCGCCGAAGGCGGGGAGGTTATCGTCTCTCGCGGAGAGTTGGTCGAAATTGGCGGTTCGTTTCGCATTCCGGATGTAATGGCCAAGTCGGGGGCAACCCTCCGCGAAATTGGGACCACTAACCGGACCCGAATCGCGGACTACGAGCGCGCCATCAATGAACGAACTCGACTCCTGCTCCGAGTTCACCGGTCGAATTTTGAGATCATCGGATTCACCGAGCAGCCATCCGTCACGGAATTAGTGGCCCTCGGGCAAAAGCACAAGCTTCCGCTAATGGAAGACCTGGGTAGCGGTGCGTTGTTTGATCTGCGCGCGATTGGGATCAACGACGAGCCCGGCGTGCTCGACAGCTTGCGGTCTGGCGTGCACGTTGTGACATATAGCGGAGATAAGTTGCTTGGCGGACCGCAGGCAGGCTTGATCAGCGGACGCGAAGATCTGGTCAAGAAAATGCGCAGCAATTCTCTGTTCCGCGCGTTGCGTGTGGATAAGCTAACCTACGCCGCGCTGGAGGCCACTCTTCTCACCTATGTCAAACGCGATTACGCGGCGGTGCCAGTTGTTCGTATGATGGAACTCTCGAAGGCTGAGATTGCGCGACGTGCGGAAGCGCTAATTTCGCAGCTAGAGTCATGCAAATTGCGAGCAGAGCTGATTGATGGAGAATCGCTGATCGGAGGCGGCTCGGCGCCGTCCGCGATCCTGCCGACAACCTTGGTTGCGGTCACGTGCAATAGTCTCAGCGCCAGCGAGCTGGCCACCCGTCTGCGCGCGTCGGATCCTCCAGTGATTGCGCGAGTCGAAGAAGCTCGCGTGTTGCTCGATCTGCGTACGGTCTTTCCTGAGCAAGACGAGGCCGTGAGCCAGATCCTCATGCAGATCGCGGCCCAGCTGAATTCGTGCCGAGACTAAGGGTGGAGCAGGGCTTTTTGGCCCTGCATTACGATTACCAGCATGTTGAAGGCTTTAGCCGTTGAGGTACTTCTGTCACAGCCGTTGCGAAGTACCTCAGGGGCTGGAAGCCCACATGCTTTCTGCTATTGAATGCAGGCCTGCAAGGCCTGCTCCACTCAAGGTCGAAACCTGCCTCAAGTCCGGCTAAAACGTTTTTTCTTTGAATTGCCCATCCCAGCAGTGTAGAAATCTAGCTGCAACTTTTTCTGTTGAATCCCACCGGAAGGATGAATTGGCGCAATGATAGTGATGAAGACGAGCCTTGCCGTGGCGCTGCTCAGTGCCAAGTTCGAGTCGCAGATTACAGGGATTGACTGGTTTGTAATCGCGATTTACTTCAGCATTCTGCTCGGCGTGGCATGGTGGGTGGTCAAGAGGGGAAAAGACTCGGCCGCTGATTACTTTCTGGCGGGACGCAACCTGGGATGGTGGATCATTGGCGCGTCCATCTTCGCGTCGAACATTGGCTCGGAACATGTGGTGGGCTTGGCGGGTGCGGGAGCTACGAGCGGGGTGGCTCTGGCCCACTATGAGTTGCACGCCTGGTGCCTGCTGGTGTTGGCTTGGGTCTTCGTACCGTTCTACATGCGCTCCATGGTCTTCACTATGCCGGAATTTCTGGAGCGCCGCTTCAGTCCCGCGTCGCGCTATGTTCTCTCCATCGTCTCCATCATCACGTTCATCGTTTCCAAAATTGCCGTCGGCATCTTCGCCGGAGGGGTGGTCTTCGGTACGCTGCTTCCGGAGCTGCACATCACTGTCGGTGGGACCACGATCGACAGCTTCTGGATCGGCTCTGTGCTGGTAATCGCACTGACCGGTCTGTACACGGCGTTAGGCGGTATGCGGGCCGTGGCGTACAACGATGCGGTGCAGACATTTGTTTTGATCCTGGGATCGTTTTCGCTTACAGCCTACGGCTTGGTCAAGCTCGGCGGATGGCACGAACTGCGTTATTGGTGCGGCTCGGACATGTTCAATCTGTGGAAGCCGCTGATCCCTCCGGGTGTGCAGGGCACGTGGGCGCCGGTCTTGCAGACAGATTCCGCCGGTAACATCGTCAAAGAAGCTTGGTACTTCAACGGATATTTCCCCTGGCTGGGCATGCTGTTTTGCGCTCCGATCATAGGACTGTGGTATTGGTGCACCGACCAATATATTGTGCAGCGCGCGCTGGGAGCGCCGAATCAAGCGGTGGCGCGGCGAGGGGCGATTTTTGCTTCCTTCCTGAAACTGTTTCCGGTCTATCTGTTCATCATTCCGGGACTGATCTGCTATGCATTGGCCAAGAGCGGTAAGATTCCAGCGCTGGCCGGCATCGTCGGCCCCGACGGAAAGGCGATTCCAGGGGTCGCTCAGGGTGCGTTCCCTATGATGGTGCAGTATCTTTTGCCCCCCGGCCTGCGCGGTCTGGTGGTGGCTGGACTTTTATCGGCGCTTATGGGTTCGCTGGCCGGAGTGTTCAACGCATGCTCCACGTTGTTTACGGTTGATCTTTACGAAAAGTGGAGGCCAGGGGCGTCGCAGCACCAGATTGTTCGCGTGGGGCGCATGGCGACTGCCGCCATGGTTTTGGTTGCGCTGGCCTGGATACCGGTTATCAAGGGCGCGTCGGGGCTCTATATCTACCTGCAGGCGGTCCAGGGATATCTGGCGCCGCCGATCTTCGTGGTGTTTTTCTTCGGCGTGTTTTTCAAACGGCTGAATGCCCAGGGGGCGCTTTGGGCGATGATCGTGGGCTTCGCGCTAGGCGTTTTCCGCATGCTGGTGGATACGCCTGTGAGCCTAGGGCTGGGCGGCCTTCAGAATGGGTATCAGCAGGGCTCGTTTCTCTGGATCATCAACAATATTTACTTCCAGTATTTCAGTGTGCTGATCACGATTGTTTCAGCGGTGGTCATGGTGGTGGTGAGTCACTTGACCGCCGAGCCGGATTATCAGCGAATTCAAAACCTCACCTTTGAAACTACAACCGGCGCAGACCGCGCCGATACCCGTGCCAGCTGGGGGTGGAAAGAGGTGGCGGGATCGGGGCTGGTGCTGGTGTGCATCCTGGGGGCGTATCTATATTTCAGGGGATAGGAGTCGAGTTCTGGGGAAGGGCACGACTTTCAGTCGTGCCGTAGAGCCCTTCAACTCCTATCAGCACGGCTGAAGCCGCGCCCTTCCCGGTTTCAGCGCCCAACCCCTAATACCAAGCCGAAGGCGTAGACTATGCGATGCCATGGCCACCCTCTTCACCATCGGCCATTCCACCCGCAGTCTCGACGAGCTGATCGAAGCTCTGCATGCGCATTCAATCCAAACTCTGGTAGACATTCGTTCCTTCCCGATGTCGCGCCGACTGCCGCATTTCAACCGCGAATCACTGGAGAAGTCGTTGCCTGAGGCTGGAATCCAGTATGTCTGGATGAAAGGCTTGGGCGGCCGGCGGAAGAAGTCTCTTGAGGACTCGCCGAATGTTGCGCTCCGCAACGAGAGCTTCCGCAATTATGCAGATTACATGCTTACGCCTGATTTCGAGAGCGCCATTGCCGAGTTGATCAAGCTTGCCGAACAGTCCCGCACCGCCTACATGTGTGCCGAGCGCGTGTATTTCCGCTGCCACCGCATGCTGGTTTCCGATTGGCTGGTCGCACACGGACATGAGGTGCTGCACATTGACGACGAAAAGCCAGCCAAGCCACACAAGCTGATGGCGGAGGTAAGACTGATTAACGGACAACTGATTTATCGTGGCGACAAGGCTGCTGTAGGCCGTGCGCTGCCGGGTGGAGCAGGCCTTTCAGGCCCGCATAAAGGCTAGCAGAAAGGAAAGGCTTCAGCCGCTGAGGTACATAGCACAGACTGGCACCACCTACCGCAGCGGCTGAAGCCGTCAACAAGATTGCCGCTCAAATGCAGGGCTGAAAGCCCTGCTCCACCCGGAGTATGTCTTCAGCCGTGAAGAGTGCAGCACCACGCCTGTGCTAACGTATCCCCATGATTGTCGGCACTGGAATTGATATTGCCGAAGTGCCGCGGATTGCCGAATCCATACAGCGTTTTGGCGATCGTTTCTTGCGTAGGGTTTTCACTGAAAGCGAAATCCAGTACTGCGAGTCCAAGTCCAACCGCATCGAGCGATACGCGGCGCGCTTCGCGGCGAAAGAAGCAGCTATGAAGGCCCTGGGAACGGGATGGAGCCGCGGGGTTCGATGGCGTGATATCGAAGTCTTCCGCCAGCCGGGAGGCAGGCCGACCATCAAGTTTCACGGCAAAGCCGCGGAATTTGCGGCCCGGATGAACACGAAGAATGTGGCTCTTTCGCTTTCACACACTTCCGAGCAGGCAATCGCGCAAGTGATTCTGGAAAGCTAGTCATTGGTCGTGCGTCGTTGGTCGTTGGCGAACCATCTAACTGCCGAGATCGCTGAGATCGCGGAGGAAACCAAAAAATCGTCAGTCGGTAGATGCCGCCAACGGCCAACAGCCAACGACCAACGACGGTTCTGATAGACTGGCCGCTTTCATGTCTGCTATAAACGAAACGCTCCCGCAACTCCAGCCCGCAGCTGCGAATCAGCTATGCGGAAAGACTTTACTCGCCGGCATTGCGCTCAGCAGCTTCTCCGCTCTGCTGCTGGAACTCGCGCTCACGCGACTGTTTTCTGTTGTTCTTTTCTATCATTTTGCTTTTCTCGCCATCTCCATTGCGCTGCTGGGGCTTGGGGCAGGCGGAGTCTTCGCGCATCTGGGGAAAGAGCGGCTGAATTCGTGGGATCTACGCGGCATTGCCACAGCTTGCACCGCGCTCAATGCGGCCGTCATCCCGATTGTGCTGGAGATCGTTTTGCACGTGCCGGTATCGCTGGAGCTGAGCGGAGGCAACTTTGTTCGGCTCACTGCAATTTACATTTGCTCGGCGGTCCCGTTCTTTCTGACCGGAATGCAATTCTCGGTGATCTTCGCGCGAGAATGCTCCCGCATCCCGAGGCTCTACGGAGCTGACCTCACCGGCGGAGCACTGGCATGTTTGGCAATCGTTCCTCTGCTGAACTGGATTGGTGGACCGAACGCAATTCTATTCGCAGCGTTTGTTTCTGGAATCGCGGCGGTGGTGTGGAGCGCGACGTCCAGAGTGAGAAACGGGACGCTCTGGCTGAGCGCTGCCTTGGGCCTCTTAATCATTGTGAATTTCTCAGGACGTTTCATTGACGTAGTCTGGGCCAAGGGAATTCGGAGAGAGAATGTCGAGTTTTCGCGCTGGAATGCCATCTCTCGAGTGGAAGTGGACCGCGAGAATTCCGGCGCCAAGGTGATCGTTATCGATGCCGACGCGAACACCTTCATCATGAATGCTGATCCGAAGCGCTGGGAGGGATCGCAATGGCAGGATGACCTGATGGCTGCGCCGCCAGCGGTGGTGAATGCGCTCCGGCCGCATGGCGATTACGCGATCATCGGGCCGGGCGGCGGCGTGGACGTGTTGCGCGCGGTCGCCAATGGCAGCCCCAGCGTGACCGGAATCGAAATCAATCCGATCATCGCGAACACCATTATGCGGGAGCGCTATGCGGACTTCGCACAGCATCTTTACCAGCGTCCCGAGGTGCACCTGCATGTGGGCGATGGGCGGTCGTTCATTCGCAATGCGACTGCACAATACGATGTCGTGCAGATGACGTTGGTTGATACCTGGGCGTCCACTGCAGCCGGAGCCTTTGCCTTGAGTGAGAACAGTCTCTACACTACGCAGGCATTCCGGGAATATTTTGAACATCTGAAGCCAGATGGCATTATTGCCGTCACCCGATGGGAATTCCGCGAGCCGCGAGAGGCCCTGCGCGTGGTTTCGGTCGCGATGGAGGCTCTGCATGAGCTCGGAGTGACGGATGTGTCGCGGAATTTCCTCGTTGTATCCGAGGGCGAGCTTGACGAAGATGGGATTCCCGTCGCGGTCCTCGCAAAAAAGAGCGCGTTTACTCCTGAAGAGGAAGAAGCAGTCCAACAACACCTTCGCGACTATTCGCCGTTGAAGTTTTTGTATGCTCCGTCGGAAAGAGGGACGAACGCGTTTGCCGGACTGATCAAGAGCAACAGTCCCGAAGCATTCACTCGGGACTACGCCTACAATGTCACTCCGGTGACCGACAACGCCCCATTTTTCTTTTTCACCCTGAAACCGAAGCGTCTTCTCCATTTGAATTCAAACATGAGTGCGATGGACTGGAAAGTGAACCTGGGAGTGGCGGTACTAGGCATGCTGCTGGTAATTTCATTGCTGGCGGTGCTCGTGTTCCTGGTTTTACCGCTGCTGGCGCAGAGAGGAACTAGGGAGCATCCTACGCGGGCGCTTTTCTACTTTGTCGCGGTCGGACTCGGTTACATTCTGGTTGAAGTTACATTTATTCAGCGATTTGTTCTGTTCCTCGGGCATCCGACCTACGCGCTCACGGTGGTGGTGTTCCTAATACTGCTTTCAAGCGGCGCCGGCAGCGTTGCCTCGAGAGAGTGGCTTTCGGATGGCCGCAGAGTCTGGCTGCCGCTGGTACTCATTGTCTTGGGAGTACTGGCATATGTTGGGGTGCTCCCAACCCTTCTGGATCGCTTGGTGGGGGCCGCGTTCCCCGTGAAATTGCTGATCAGTGCAGGGTTGCTGGTGCCGCTCGGTTTCGCGATGGGCATGCCATTTCCCACGGGACTCCGCGCGCTGACAAACAATGAGCATGCGCAACCTGGCCAGAATTCCATCGAGTGGGCTTGGGCGATGAACGCTGCCTCCAGCGTCCTGGGCTCGGTGCTTGCCATTGTGCTTGCCATCCAGTTCGGCTTGAACATCACTCTAGCCTGCGGAGCCGCCGCCTATCTCATGGCACTTCTGTTGAGAAGGAAGCTACACCCAGGCCTGCGTCCGGCTTAGGCAGCCTCTGTATTCTGCTATTATCAGGAAAATCCTGAGGGATCGGGCCATCGGGTGATCGGATCATGTGAAGGCCATTTTGAATTAGCTGATGGCCCAATGATCAGATCTCACAATCTGTCAGGGCTGCTTGGGAGGATCGTTGCCTAGCCAGAAGCAGTTGAAGTGGTCTCAACTGAAGGTCGGCATCACGGTGATAGTGGCCAGCATCACCCTGGCGGTGCTGATCTTCCTGATGAGCAATACCGGCGGACTTTTCACTAAGAAGATCACTCTAAAATCCTATGTTGATGATGCTAACGGGCTGCGAGAGGGAGCCCCCGTCCGCCTTAGCGGCGTCGATATCGGCAATGTCAAGGGAATCCGCGTGGTCGCCAAGCCACTAACGCCGGTCGAAGTCACGATGAAGGTCAGTATGAAGTACGACTTCGACCTTCGTAAAGACTCGAAGACTCTGCTCTCCACCGCCGGAGTGCTGGGCGAAACCTATATTAATATTGACAGTTCACAAGCCACAGGACCGGCGGCGCAGGATGGGGACACACTGCCTAGCGCGGCGGTGCCAGGATATGAAGAAGTAATGCGCGCGGGCCAGAGCACGCTGCAGAATATGGATGCGCTGCTCAAGCGCGCCGACCGGATCATTGCGTTTGTCGAAAGCGGCCAGGGGTCAATCGGCAAGTTGATTTACGATCCTAGTCTGTACAATCGCGTAAATTCTACGGTCAATGAGTTCCAGAATCTCGTTAGAGAAATATCCCAAGGCGAGGGAAGCCTGGGGAAACTGATTAACGACGACGAGTTGTATCAGAAAGCAAACGGGACCATCGACAAAGTCAATAAGATGATCGATGACCTGAATGCCGGGAACGGAACGGCGGGCAAGTTGCTGAAGGACCCTTCCCTTTACAACAACGCCAATCAGACCATCGCAAATTTCAAGCAGCTTAGCGATGACATTAACTCCGGCAAGGGCGCCATTGGAAAGTTGACGAAAGACCAGGAATTCGCAAATAAGTTGCAGAACACCATGAACCGGTTATCAGATTTGATCGACAAATTCAACAACGGCAATGGCAGTGCAGCCTTATTCATCCGTGATCCTGGTGTTTACAACAATACGAACAAACTCCTCACCGATACCCAGGAACTGATCAAGGCGATCCGTCAGAATCCAAAGAAGTATCTGACCATACATCTAAAACTTTTTTAGGCGATCCGGAACTGGAACTATTCATGTAGGGGCGGGTGCCCTCACCTGCCCCCCAGACGAGGGCGTCTGGGGTTACATGTTCAGCGTTGCAGTAAGTCCACCGGCTGATGAACATCGTGCACCCGGAAATGCTGCGCGAGCGACGGATATTTCTTCCTCACTTCCTCAAACATGGCGTAGGCAACGTTGCGATAAGAAAAGTGCCCGGCGGGGCCAGTCCGCAACTCCGAGATGTACACAGCCTCGGCGAAATCCATCTTGAAAAGTGTGCGCTTGCGGAACCCCAGCGGGATGGCGTACTGCGAATTCTCCGCTGATTCTGAAGCAGCGCCATTCGCTAAAGTTTGAACTGCTTTTGACGTTTGCTCCATCGCGGCCTTGTAAGTATCGAGGGCGCCGGCCGGTTCGAGTTCTTTCGGGGCCTCATATCCGTGTTTCGTTGTGAATTGCTGCTCGATCTGGATGCAGCGGCGATGACGGTGCATGTCACGGAAGCCGCCAATGTCCATCAGGATGTCAAAGCGGAACTGCTGTCCTGCCCGGAACGAACGCGGCATTTCGTCGTGGCGTCCGCGATGGCGCAGGCCGGTGGCAATAATTTCGCGGCGACGGGCTTCGCCAATGTCCTCGACAACGCCTCGAATCTGGCGATATGCGTGGCCGCAGTGCTCGTAAAGCAGCGTGGCCGCGAGTTCCACTTCTAGAGGCTCGTCGTCCAGCAAATCGACTGGGGGAGCCTGGCTGACAGTCGCGGACCGTATCAGCTCGGATGCCATCTGCCGCAATTCCCGGCGCGTTTCCGTTTCGTAAGGATTGGGGTCGGCGTACTTGACCAAAGTCGGAGAAACGCGGACTTCCTTCAGGAGCTCTGCTTCAGCTTTGCCACCGAGGTCAGGTGAAACTTCACGGATGGATTCGACCAGTTTGCGAAGCGACTCATGATTCACGTTGTAAGCTGCTGAAGTTGCCGCTCGCTTGAGCAGTCCGCCGAGGTCTCTCACTTCTCTGTGAGTGTGGGAGAGCAGGTGGGATATCTGCGTTTCCAGGGTCCGGGCATTCACTATTTCGCCGAGAGAAGTGTTGGCAGCAAGCGGCAGCAGGTAACGAGAAATATCGAAGGCCCGGGCCTTGAGAGTGCGCTCATAAGTCTCCTGCTTCATTTCCGCAGGTTTGGGCGTAATCTCTGCGAGATAGCGGAACATCTTTTCCGAAAGCGATTCATACTCCGAAAAAAGACCGTCAACGGTTCGCCGGTAGAGTTCGCCTGCTCTCTCATCTGGGCCGAAATCCGGTGTGTAGTAGCCGCTTTTTCTGAAATCCTGATAACGAGTGGAGCGCTCCTGCCCATCCCAGCGCTGCTCATCGGCGACCACAATGGCCGCTAGAATGGACAGCCGCTCAACTGCGAGGGCAATGTGAGCCAGATCGGCAATCGAACGATGTCCGTACTGGAAATAGAAAGTGTTCAGGAATTTCTCTGCCTTCTGTGCGCTGATTTCCTTGAGCGACTCTTTCATCGACAGGGCCGAGCGCGAATACTTGGCCATGGCGTAGGCTTGCACTTCGGGTTCAGCGCCGAAGACCGCATAGACCTCGGACGAAGGAGAGTTCGCGGAAGAAGAGTTTCCGCTAGCGGGTGCAGACGTGAACGCAGTTTCAGGCATGGCCGACCTCAATGAAAAGTGGAAGAGATTGAATCTTAATCGCAGGTGTTGAAATTACAAAGTGTGCAGGTAGGCGAGTAGATCATTAATCTGGTCCTGAGTGAGCACCTGTCCGAAGCCTTCCATTTTGTTCCTGCCGAGGCGGATGATATCGCCCACTCGGTCATCATTGGCGGGCATCCCGCTCATTTTTAGATACTGACGCTTGAACACGGCCTTCAAACCCGGCCCCTTGCGGCCACGGGACGAATAGGCCGCATGGCAGCGATCGCAATACTGATCGTAGATGTGCCGTCCTGAAGCCTGTTGCGGGTTCAGTCCCAACTCGGCGTCACTCTTCCTGCGCTCGACTTCGCAAGCCATCAGGGAAAGAAGGCAGCACAGAAGAGCACCCGTCGCAACCGCCAGAAGCTTGCGACACGAGCTTTCGGGTATGGGTCGATTTGCAGCCGAGTCGAGCACGCGATGTATAAACTATAGCTATACGGGTGCCGTATGAAAACAAGTACTGTGAGACGTGAGATGTTTGCCGTGCTGAGTTCTGAGGTTGCGCGTCAAATGAAAAAGCGAGGTCTCCGTGAAGAAGAGGTTGTCGCCGGCTTCCAGTCCTGGCGGAACAGCAAGCGTAAGACTGGTCGCCGACGCTAACGTCCGACTTCACAGGGCATTCTTCTGGGATTTTCCAGTGGGGTGACGCCAGAGGATTCCAGCGCGGTTATTTTCCTGACCCATTCACGGCCGCTTCCACAATGCTGTCAATCACGTCGTTAACGCGTTTTCCCGGCAGGCTGAGGTTGTTGGTGAGAATTGAAAACGCGATCTGTTCACCTTTAGGAGTCATTCCGTATCCGGAGAGAGTTTTCACCCCGCCCAGAGAGCCGGTCTTCGCATAGACGTGCGCAGCGGGATCGAGATCTTTGCAACGGTCGGCCAACGAGCCATCCACACCGGCAGCCGGCAGCGAATCGCGGAATTCCTTGCCCCAGGGTTGCGCGGAAGCATAGCGCAGTAGTTCAACAACAGCGCGCGGTGTGACCAGGTTTTGTCGGGATAGGCCTGAACCGTCGTAGAAGGCGTAATCATCGCCGGAAAGGCCCGCATTGTTGAGGAAGCCCCGAAGCACTTCCAGCCCAGCCTGTACTGTTCCGCCGGTGCCTTTTTCGCGCCCGAGCAGTCGCAGAAGAATTTCCGCGTGGAGGTTTTGGCTGACTTTATTAATGACCTCAATATCGTCGGAGAGTGGGGCTGACTGATACTCGGCCAAAACCAGCGGTCCTGCAGGTGACGTGAGCGAGTGCTCGTCGCCACCGCGGGTGGAAGCGATCACTGTAGTCGTGAAAGTTGAAAGACTGGCCAGCTCCGTGTGCCGCGTCCGCTGCTTTCCGTAGACCGCGATGCCGCGCACTTCGAGCAGATGGCGCAACAGGCTGGCAGCAAACTCGGCGGGATCTTCGATCGCAAGCCCTTCGTTAGCGCCAGCGTCGTCGATCGGCATGGTTCCCCAGAGCGTCAACTGGGTCGAGCCGGGTTCGCGGTTGATGTAGATCTTGCGCCCAGTTCCGGCAGGAGTCGTCATCAGGCGATTGTCAATCGTGTAGTAATCAGCAAAAGGTGTGACGCTGACGAAGGCCCTATCGCCAGGATGCGTTCCGGGCAGGATATTCACAAAAATCACGTTGTCATTGATGGTGAGAGCGGAAACCGGAGCGCCTTCGGGCCAGACCAGGTCGTCCTGACTCCAGCCTTCACCGTATCGCTCAAAGGCGAAGTAGGAGTCGTCGGCGATGATGTCTCCATCAATGTACTTCACTCCCTTTTGTGCCAGTTCATCAGCTAGATGCTCGAGAACGCGCAGCGGGTTAGCGTCACGCTGGGTCCGCATGCTGTAGGGGAGTTCGCGTCCGGACAGCGTTGGGTCTCCGCGTCCCACCAGGATCAGGTCGCCTGAGAGCCGTCCGTACTTGTCGAGTGGCCCATTCGTTTCAATCGTCGTACGAAATTTGTACTCCGGCCCAATTAGCGCCAGCGCCGCAGCTGTGGTGAACAGCTTGGTGTTGGAGGCAGGCGTGAACAGCTTGTCGGCATTGAGCGAATAGAGGACTTTCCCGCTGCTGGCCGATGTTATTTCAATTCCCCAGAAGCCCCGCGAGAGATCAGGCTGCGCAAGAATGGCTTCAATTTGTTTCTTGAGCGAGACGTGCGGCTTGCGGGCGGCGGCCTGTGCCGAACTCGCCAGCAAAACACAGATCAGTAATTGGAACAGTCTTCGACGAAGCATCTACAAGCCTGATTTTAGCACTGGCAACCTCACCCAATCAGCTCGTTTAGAATCGGGAACATGCGTCCGATATTTGAGTGGAATCTGGGTGGCCGTTCGCTCGAACTTGGCAAGCGCACGCTGGTGATGGGGATCGTGAACGTCACGCCAGACTCGTTTTCTGACGGCGGCGAGCACCTTGCACCGGACGCTGCTGTCGCGCATGCGTTGAGGCTGCTGGACGAAGGCGCAGATATCGTCGACATTGGCGGCGAATCCACGCGCCCGGGAGCCAGAGTAGGCAAGGACAATCCATCCGTCGGCGCGAAAGAAGAATTGCGGCGCGTGCTGCCAGTCATTGCCGGCGTGAAGCAAGCCAAGCCGCTGGCGGTGGTTTCCGTGGACACTTACAAGTCAAGAGTAGCCCGGGCTGCGGTCGAGGCTGGAGCAGAAATCGTCAATGACGTTTCTGGGTTCCAGTGGGACAAGGAAATGGCGAAGACCTTGGCGGGCCTGAAGTGCGGCGTGGTTTTAATGCATGCGCGTGGCCTCCCGGACGAATGGAGCTCGCTGCCTCAAGTCGCCGATCTGGTTGTGCTGGTAAAACGGGAACTCCGGGAACGCGCCGACACTGCGATCTTGGCCGGTATCAAACACGACCGAATCGTGCTGGACCCAGGTTTCGGGTTCGGTAAACGATTTGAAGAGAATTATCCATTGCTAAAGCGCTTCGGGGAGTTCCACGAGTTGCGTTTCCCGCTGCTCGCTGGGGTCTCGCGAAAATCATTCATCGGGCGCGCGTTGGCAAAGAATGGAACGGACGCCACCATCGACCAACGGTCGTATGGAACCCTTTCAGCGGAAGTCGCGGTCGCGATGAAGGGCGCGCACATCATCAGAACTCATGACGTGAAGGCGGTGGTAGATGCGCTGAAGATCGCTGATGTGGCGGCGAGCTAAAGCATTAGAAAATCCGCGCGGAATCGAGCAGTAGGGTGACCGGGCCGTCGTTTACGAGTTCAACCTGCATCATCGCCTGGAAACGCCCGGCTTCGCAGATAAAACCGGTCCGACGAATCTTCTCTACGAAATATTCATAGAGTTCGCGCGCGAGGTCGGGGGGAGCAGCTTGGTCAAAAGAAGGCCGCTTTCCGCGTCGAACATCGCCGTAGAGCGTGAATTGGGAAACAGCCAGGACCGCTCCATGCGTGTCGGTCAGCGACAAGTTCATCTTTCTGTCGTTATCCTCGAAGATGCGCAGCCCCAGAACTTTCGCTACCAGATAATCGACGTCGGCCCGAGTGTCCACTCTCGATACGCCTAGAAGCACCAGCAATCCCGGCCCAATTCTCCCGACAATTTCTCCCTTGACGGTGACTTGGGCATGGTGGACGCGTTGGACAACGGCACGCATCCGCCAAGTTTTGCAGCTTCAGGCAGCAGATGGCAAATGTGGATTCTGCGGGGGCCCGTTTGACCTTAACGACTAACAGCAATTAGGATTTCCAAGTCATCCTGGTTATTTTGGGCAGTCGGCAGTCTCTACAATTTTCTGAGCGAGGAAAAACAATGGCAGCCGTTGAAGAGAAGGTAAAGCAGATCATCGTGGAACAATTGGGAGTGGACGAGGGCGAAGTTACTTCCAGCGCCTCGTTCGTGGACGACCTTGGCGCCGACTCGCTGGACACCGTCGAACTGGTCATGGCCTTCGAGGAAGCCTTCGAAATAGAGATTCCCGACGAGGACGCGGAAAAAATTCGTACTGTGCAGGACGCCGTGGACTATATCGGCAAGCACGCGAAAGCGGGGAAGTAACTGGTGCGTCGAGTTGTCGTCACGGGAATCGGCCTGATCTGCGCAGTTGGCAACAAGACCGAAGAAGTATGGAGCAACCTGCTGGCGGGCAAGAGCGGCGTTGGCAGGATCACTCAATTTGACGCCTCGCAGCATGCATGCCGGATCGCGGCCGAAGTCAAGAATTTCGACCCGCTGAATTTCATCGAAAAAAAAGAAGTCAAGAAGATGGGCCGCTTCATCCACTTGGCGGTTGCAGCCTCGGATGAAGCCATGTGCATGTCTGGCCTCAAGGTGACTCCGGAAAACTGCGAGAACATCGGAGTCCACATCGGCTCAGGGATCGGCGGTTTCGACATCATCGAGCGCGAGCACACCGCGCTGATGCAAGGCGGCCCGCGCAAAATCTCCCCTTTCTTTATTCCGGCAGCCATCGTCAATCTCGCGGCCGGGCACGTTTCCATGCGCTTTGGCGCCAAGGGGCCGAATGAAGCCACGGCCACAGCTTGCACCACCAGCGCGCATTCCATCGGCGACTCTTTCAGAATCATTCATCACGGCGACGCCGACGTCATGATTGCTGGTGGCTCCGAAGCGGCGATCACTCCCATGGGAGTTGGTGGTTTTGCCGCTATGCGCGCCTTATCAACTCGCAATGACGAGCCTGAAAAAGCCAGCCGCCCCTGGGACAAGGACCGCGATGGCTTCATCATCGGCGAGGGCGCGGGAATCCTGATCCTGGAAGAACTCGAACACGCCCGCCGCCGGGGTGCTAAACCCATTGCCGAAATCGTCGGTTACGGTATGAGCGGAGACGCTTACCACATGACCCAACCCGCGCCCGAGCATGAAGGCGGCTTCCGAGTGATGAAAAATGCGGTGCGGGACGCAGGAGTCAAGCCCACTGATATTGGCTACGTCAATGCTCACGGAACTTCCACTCCGATCGGCGACACCCTCGAAGCCCACGCCATCCGGAACTTCTTCGGCGACCATAAAATCGCGGTCAGCTCAACCAAGTCCATGACCGGACATCTGCTGGGCGGTGCTGGAGGCCTCGAAGCCGGCGTTACTGTGCTGGCCCTGCGCGACCAGATTCTTCCTCCGACTATTAACCTTGAAAATCAAGACCCCGGCACCGGCAACATGGACTTTGTCCCCAACCACTCGCGAAAGGCCTCTCTCGAATACGCCATGTCGAACTCGTTTGGATTTGGCGGGACGAATGGGGCGTTGTTGTTTAAAAGGTGGAGTGAGTAGGTAACCTACCCTTTCGCACAGAAAGCGAAAGAACGGGGCAACCGGCTGAGATGAGACCGCCCAATCCTGACCACGAGCAAGAGCAGTTCGCCTCACATTACACCCAGATGAGCGACGGGGAGCTACTCGAAATCGCGCTCCAGCCGTGGGCGTTGAGTGACGCTGCCTGGGACGCGCTGGAAGACGAATTGGACCGCCGCGGGCTGGATCTTCCCGAGCCGGAAGGTCTGCCTCGCATCACTGTGCCAGAAAAAAGAAATCTGGTCATGGTACGCAGATTTCGCGACTTGCCCGAAGCTTTACTGGCCAAAGGCAGCATTGAGTCTGCCGGCATCGAATCTTTTCTGGCCGACGACAACATGGTGCGGATGGACTGGTTTATCTCGAACCTTTTGGGTGGAGTCAAGCTGCTGGTGGACGCTTCGGATTTCAGCGAAGTAGTGCGCATCCTGAATGAGCCGATTCCGCAAGAGCTGGAGGTTGATGGCGTCGGTTGCTACGTCCAGCCGCAGTGTCCGCTATGCAGCTCGCTGGATGTGGCCTTTGCCGAGTTGAACAAGAAAGTGAGTTACACCAGCGCATGGCTGGGTGTTCCAGTCCCTCTGCTTCGTGATGACTGGCTATGCCACGCGTGCGGTCACTGTTGGCAGGATCCCCCTGCGGACGCGGCCGACGCGTGACCTCCGGTGTCGTCTTCAAGTATTTGTTCCAGGAATTTGCTAGTACGGCAAATGTTCCGAAACTTAGAGGCCGGAAGCGTCTATGTGTCCTTTGCCTTCTCAATTCCCAAACGGATGACTGCGGCGGTATCTGGAGGAAGCGGCAGCCCGCTTATTTCCTCCGGCGTGAACCAGCGTGCATCGGCGGCATCCCCCGAGGCACGCAGGTCTCCGGAGAGTCGTTCGCAAAGGAAATCGACCAGCACATAGTGATAGAGGGTGCGCTTCTCATCTTTCGAGTCCGGCACCACGCGATCGAAGACACCCAGCAGTTCCGTCGCGCGAACCGTAAGCCCGGTTTCTTCCAGCGCTTCCCGTTCCGCGCCGTGGCGAAGGGTTTCGCCAAGTTCGAGCATGCCGCCAGGAATGGACCACTCGCCCAGCAGCGGAGCATGGCCACGTTTCACCAGCGCCACTCGGCCATCGTCCACAATAATGGCGCCGACTCCTACTAGCGGGCGGTCTGGGTATTCGCGTTGCATGAGGTCTCTATGGCCAGAAATAAGGCACGAACGCCGTGGCTCCGAAGCAAGAAAAGGGAGAGCATCGCGCTCCCCAAAAAAATTGCATTCCTCGCCTTACCTCAGCATAGCCAAATAGAAGGCGTTGTTTCCGGAGCGCAGATCTTTTCCATAGGAAAACACAACTCCGGTACCGAATACGCGGAGCTTGGCCTGTGCCCCAACGTCCCAAAGCCACTTATGGGAACCTAGTGATGGGGACGGATCGGTGATCTTCCCAGTATCGATGAGAGGCCCAAGCTTCAGGGTCAGAACCCCGTTTCCATAGACGTTCTTGTCCGCTTCCCAATTCGAAAGGAAGTAATCACGGCCCAGAGGAGCGCTGCCCTTTTCGCCGTCACGGGTGCCAATGTGTCCTCGCAGCGGAAGATCGTTGTCCCGCTCCAGGCCCAGCATGAAGAGCTCGTCAAGGGGCACGGTACCGAAAGTCTTGCCCGCGCGGAATTGTTGCCGCATCTCATAGTCATCCCCCCGTGATTGGGGAAACCAGTGCCATTCTACCGAGCCCTGCAGCTTCTCGAAGGATTCCTCAGGCTGCGACCACAATCGGGCTGTTTGAGATGAGACTCCTCCCTCGACGGTGAATCGCTTCTCGGGCATGTGCCAGAGCAAGACGTTCAATTGTAATGATTGCTTGAGTTGGTAGCCTTTGGCCAGTAATTCAGGTGTCAAGACGCTGCCAGCGACGATGCTGCGGAAATCGCGATGAGAGATTTCCGCCGACGCGGACCAGCGCCATCGGCCGCTGGCAAACGAAGCGAGACTGAAATCCAGCGCCTCGCGACGAAGGTTCAAGCTCCCCAATGCTGGGGCAGGCCCTGTGAACGATTTCCTAAGGGCCCAGTTTTCATCGCGCAGGTCAGCAACTACGTCGTAGCGATACTTGGCGGTGTGTTCGAAGGGGCCAGAAAGTAGCGCGCGGACTCTGCGTTTCTGTGGGTCCCAGCGAAAGAAAGACTCAAGATTAATGGCTTCATGCCGAAAGTTATAGAACTCGGGATTGACACTCAGAAATGGTAATCCACGCAAGACTAATAACAGTGTTTCCCACTTGGTCGGGCCGAACCCATTGCGTTCCTGATTGCGGAACCAGACGTCGAACTTGTCATCTTCGCGGGCACGAAGATCGAATTGGTAGCGCGGAAAAATTCCCAAGCCACGGATGCGCGCGTCCGTGGTCAGAAAGTCCGATAACTGCAAAGTGCTGGCAGGCGAAAATGCGAAAGCCCGATCAAGCAACGCGGGCGCGACTTTCGGCACCGGGTCTGTTCGCAATTCGACAACCTGAGGCTTGCCGACGCGATTCCAGTACTTCAGCGCCGCTTCAAGATTCCCCTGCAGAAAATAAACTGTTCCCAGAAAATCGTTGGCATATGCATCCTGCGGGGCGAGCATAAGCGCCCGCCGCAAGTGATGAGTCGCTTCGGGGTAGCGCTTCAGTTTGAAAGCCACCCCCGCCAGTTCGATCGGAAATCTCGGATCGTTGGGAGCCAGGCGAAGTCCCGTCCGAAAGGCGTTCTCGGACTCGTGCCAGCGTCCCAGCCGCGCCAGTGCCGTGCCGTAGTAGAAATTCTGGTCAGCGGACCGTGACCGCAACGGTCCCAGCAGAAGCGCGATATCCTGCCAGCGATGTTTGGCTGCAAGTTGCCGGACTTCTTCCGTCGAAGGAACTTCAGGGATAGCGGTCTGAGCGCCCAAGCGGAGGCAACCGCAGAGGAGGGCAATGACAATGCCCAACCTCATCATCTGCGGCGGACGTCGGGCTAGACGCCTGCAGGCTGTGGTTTTCAGCATTTGCGTCGTGACTTGGTGCGGAGCAGTTTAGGATTAACGAGTACCCCGAGAGCCGAGAGCAAAGATGCGAACGAAGATCGAACAGTGTCGGTGAAGCTGAATGCTGGGTCAGTGTGAATCAGTCTCGGGAAGAGCCAGCAAAGTCCAAGCACTGGCAGCATTCCATTTCTGCTCGAACCTGGATCGCTCCTCCTTGACGAGTTTGCGCTCCGCGGGATCGTTCAAGAGCACAAGCTGGCGCCTCTGGTCCAATCCCGCGACTACCACATAGTGCAGCGGCCGGGTCGAACCAGGCCTCAGCGCCACAATCAGGGGACGCCCCTTTTTCAGATGCTGCTCCAGATCTTGCCAGTCCCCGCCGAAGGCAAAGACACGGTATCCATTGCGCTGAAAATATGCTTCCATTCCGGCGGCATAAATCCCCTGCGCCGTGTCCGAGTACAAAGCACGCTGGATCCGCTCGGCCTCCGCGTTCGGGGCCCTTGACTGGCCCTGCTGCTGCCAGTACTGCATCACCATAGCGATGCTCGCCGCTCCGCAGCCGTTCCTCTCCTGCTTCACAAACGGAACGTCGAGCCAGACTCCCGAAGGGTCCGCGGCCAAGAGCGCATTGTTGAGCCACAGCAGCAGGACAACGGTTCTGAACACGCGAAGCAACATTGGATTTTTTTCAGCGCACTGCGACAATGATCAGAATGAGCGCCGCGATGGCGATGAGGATAACAATCAGGTCGCGGTCGCTGAGCTTACCGGCCGCAAAATCAGCTTGCGCTTTTTGAACCCGGGAAGCCAGCCGTGCCAATTCATCATTGCTGAGGCTGGCAACTGCATTCTTCACTTGTTGCGGGTCCGCATGAGCCGATTTCAACGCATGCTGTGCCTTCTCCGAGGAGAAGAATGCTCTCAAGGTTTCCAGGTTCTGCTGCCTTGCCCTGGTGGCATCCACGGCGGCCTTTTGCAGTTCCGCGGAACTCACTACATGTTCGGCGGCCTGCGCGAACAGGCTTTGCGGGATAGCAAAGATAGTAACCAAACCGCAGGCTGTCACGGTTCTAGCGAACTGCTTTAGATCAAGGTGCATCTCCTGCAACCTCCGATAGGTTTTTGGGCCAGATTAAAAAATCTTACACGCTTCTAGTCCGAAACTGAATGTTCCTTATAACACGCATCGTACCTTCATGAAGGTTTGGTTCTCGATCCAGACAACCTGACCAGGCGAAAATGGCGCAGCACGGCATGTTCGATGCGTGGTAAGAAGTAAGGTTGCAGGGCTGGATCGACTAAGAGGGCACACAGAAATACTGTGCAATTCCGCGCCACAGAGGTAAGCACTGCTGACGCGGAACTGCTGGGGTATTGAGGAGATTTGGTGGCGGCGGTTGGACTCGAACCAACGACCTACGGATTATGAGACCGTTGCTCTAGCCACCTGAGCTACACCGCCACAGTGAAGATTGTAAGGGAACGCGACAGGAATAATCGGGAATTGCGTTCGCGCAGGCTGCCCTGGCCAAGTTTCTCCGGCCATTTCGATTCTAAGAGCCAGCGCAAAGGTGTGTCAAACGCTCGCGCCCCTGGCCCATTTTTATATTCGCTCAGGACAGATCCCGTCGGCTCCCGGCTAGTTTGCAACCTGTCCTCAAAACATTGACACTAGCTGCTCATGAAAGTGATTGCGGTTATTCCCGCCCGGCTCGCATCCATGCGGCTGCCACAAAAAATGCTGCGGGAGATCAACGGGCGGCCGCTTGCCGTCTGGGTGTATCAGGCCGTCCGCTCATCGCCTCTGCTAGAAGACGTTATTATCGCCACCGACTCCGAAGAAATTGTCGAAGCTTGTCGAAAGCATTCCTGCAATGCGCGTATGACTTCCAGCGCGCACCGCAGTGGCACCGAGCGTGTGCATGAAATCTCGCAATCTGTGGGTGCGGAGGTCTACATCAACGTCCAGGGTGATGAACCGATGATCCGGGCCGACCACATCGCTGCCTTGATCGAATTGATGGAAGACTCCAATGTTCCCGTTGGAACCCTAAAAACTCCAGCCGCACCCGAAGACATTTCCAATCCCAATGCCGTCAAAGTCGTTACGGACATGACCGGACGCGCGCTTTATTTTTCGCGGTCGACTGTCCCGTACGACCGTGACGGCTCTCGCCCGCGTTACTTCAAACACCTCGGGATTTATGCCTATCGCAAACCTGCGCTGGACCGGTTTGTCGGTCTACCCGAATCGACACTGGAACGTGCCGAGCGACTGGAGCAACTGCGCTTTCTGGAAAATGGGATTCCCATCTACGCGGCCGAAACCCCATACGACAGCGTCGGAGTGGACACCGAGGAAGATTTCGCGCGTGTGCAGGAAATCCTCACCAAGGATTAGGCGTTGGCTTTCTCCCAGGCTTGGGCGGCGGCGATTCTTCGCGCGATTGCAGGGTGCGAGTGAAACCACCATTCCACCCACCGCGACGGAGTTCGCTCGGCGAGGTTCTGCTCCGCCAGTTTGTTCATCGAAGAAATGAACGGAGCAACACCGGCGATGTTCTGAAACGCGTATCGGTCCGCCTGACGCTCATTGAATCGTGAAAACGCGTTTAGGGCAGGCATCAACAAAAAGGAGAGCACGGTGAAGGTCAGAACCAGCAGCGGCAGGTTCGCAAAGTCCGAGAGCGTCTCGAATATGTGCCAGCGGTCGAGGGCGTAATGCAGCGCCCAATTGGCCGCCCAAAAACCTACAAACGTAATTGCTGCCTGAATGCCGACGCGCTTCAGAATATGCTTGTGAACATGATGGCCGAGCTCATGGGCCAGCACCGCCTCAATTTCATCGGGCGTGTAGTTGTCGAGCAGCGTGTCGGCGAGAATAATCCTTCTGGTATTTCCCAATCCAGTCAGGGCGGCATTGGCTTTCCTACTCTTCTCGGACAAATGCCATTTGTAGACTCCACGCACTCGCGTGCCCGCGCGCTCCCCCAGTCGAACCAGCCGTAACTTCAATTCCTCATCTTGCAGTGGCTCGAATTTATAGAAGATCGGGAAAAGCACTACCGGCGCAAGCTGTGCAAGAAGAACAACCACTCCGAGGAAGCCGATCCAAGCAATTACCCACCAGTGTTGCGGAAATTCGCGAATGATGAAATACAGGAGCTCGACCAGCAGTCCGGCAAGAATAGCGCTAACCAGTAATCCTTTGACCTCGTCCCAGACCCACCCCCCTAGCTTCTGGTTCGAAAGCTGGTAACGATGTTCCAAGTGGAAGCTGTAATAGTCCATCCCCAGGCTAAGAAATTTACTGATCAGTACCAGCATCAGCACATAAAGGAAAACCGCAAGCGGATAGATTTGAAACGCGCCCCTGTAGGCCAGATCACGGATCCAGCCAGTCCAGCCAGTGATCAACAGCACGAATAGCAACGCCAACCCAAGCAGAGACTCGCCTATGCCCAGCCACCGGCGTATGCGATTGTATTTTCGCACCTGCGGCGAATCGGGTGGCGCAACTACCTGAGTGGTTGCCATTGTCTTTATTATTGCACCGTGGAGGACTATTGCACGAAAGGAGATGTGCCCGGCTCCAACTCGCAGTACGTAGGACGTTGAGTCTACGACGAGTGAACGAACGCCACTGCGGACGCAAGCACTTCCTCAACCAATTCCGGCGAAGCAGCCTCGGCATAGATGCGCAAGAGGGGCTCGGTTCCGGAGGCCCGGAACAGCACCCAGGGCTCGGCACCGTTTCCGTTGGTTGTGGCATCGAGGAAGAACTTGACTCCGTCCATGCCTTCTTTCTTGACGACGCCAAATTTCCCTAACCGCTTCGTGCCGTCAGAGCTCGCGCGGTCGATGGTGCTGCTCTTAACGTCATCGGAAATGTGCAAGTCGCGGCGGCCATAGTAATGCGGCCCATACTCCTGTTGAAGCCGCGCGACAAGCTCCCCCAGCGGCTTCTGCTCTTCCGCCATAACGTTCGCCAGCAGCAAAGAATTGAGGATCCCATCGCGTTCGGGGAGAAAGCGCGAATAGCCAATCCCCCCTGATTCCTCGCCGCCGATGAGAATCTCACGTTCCATCATGAGATCAGCAATATATTTGAAGCCAATCGGACACTCATGGAGCTTGCGGCCGTGCCTGGCGGCAATCCGATCCAGCATGCGCGTCGTATTAAACGCTCGCACCACGTCCCCAGGCCAGTTTTTCCGCCGCAATAACCAGTCGAGCAGCACCGAGAAAATCTTGTGAGAATCCACAAAGCCGCCGTCTTCCGCTACTGCTCCAATGCGATCAGCATCGCCATCCGTCGCAAATCCCGCGTGGCAACCTTCACGGACAACCGTTTCCTGCAACATCCGCACGTGCGGCTCGATCGGCTCTGGGTTGATATCGGGGAATAGAGGGTTGAGCTCTTGTCTGATTGCATTGAACGCAATGCCGTGCTCACCGAAAATATCGGACAGAACGCCACGTCCGGAGCCGTACATCGAATCAACCGCGAACTTGAATCGCGCCTTGGCAATCAGGTCCAAATCAGCAAAACGGCAAATGGCCCTCACGTAAGCAGATTTCAGGTCCACCTCTTCAATGGTCGCGTGATTCCCGTTCGGCATCGACCCAGCGGCGGTTTCTTGCTCGATCACTTTCATGATTGCGGGAGTCGCAGAGCCCCCGAATTTTCCTTTGAACTTCACGCCGTTCCAGTTCCAGGGATTATGACTCGAAGTTATTACAACTCCGCCAGCGGCCCCGGTGTTTTTGACCGCGAAGGAGACCGCAGGAGTCGGGACGTAATCATCCGCTAACCGGACTGGAATGCCGGCTGCTGCGACGGTCTCCGCCGCCGCCCTGGCGAAACGTGGTGATCCGAAACGAGTGTCGTAGCCGACGATCACTCCACGAGACGGGTCTTCGTGCTTCAGGACGTAAGCAGCGATGGCGCCCGCAACGCGGCGGACATTATCAAAAGTAAAGTCGTCTGCGATGACGGCACGCCAACCGTCGGTGCCGAACTTGATAGCGGTCGTTGGCGTTGCGGGATTAGTCATCGAGATCTGTCTATCACCTTAAGTTCGCATCGAACTGGTTGGCCAAGGACCAACGACGAACGACCAACGACCGCTTTCCTCACACCAGCTTCTTCAGTTTCTTTTCATCCAGGTACTTCACGACTTTGCCGACGTCCTGCGTGTTTTCGCGAGTCGTGATAAGCAGTGCGTCTTCCGTTTCTACCACCACCACGTCATCGACTCCGACGACCGCCACGAATTTGCCCGGCGCGTGAACGTAATTCCCGCTGGCATTTAGCGTGAAGATGCCTTGCGCAGAAATCAGGTTGCCGTTCGCAGGCGGACGCTTTGCCGCGTGGTGCTCATGAAGCGCTGTCCAGGACCCCAAATCGTTCCAGCCGAAATCCGCGGGCAAACAGAAAATACTTGCCCCCTGCTCTCCTTTGGCTGAGCGGGGCTCAAGAATCGCGTAGTCGACGCTGATGTTTTCGCATTTTGGATAAAGCCTTTGCAAAGTGCCGGCGAACTTCCGTGTACCGTAGTCAGCCGCGATTTTCTTGAGCAGGGCGGCTGTCTTCGGTAGATGCTCCTCCAGGGCGTTGGTCAGCGTTCTCGCGCTCCACAAAAACATTCCGCTATTCCAGAAGAAATTTCCAGCGCGAAGAAATTCAGCTGCGCATTCCGCGTCAGGCTTTTCCGTAAACCGGCGAACGTGGCGCACATCGCCGCTGGCCGCCGACCCGGCCTCGATATAGCCGTATCCCGTCTCCGCACGAGTCGGCTGGATTCCCAGCACCACAATGTTCGCGCCTGATGCCGCAATCTTGATTCCTGCTTGCAAAATTTGACGGTAGCGCTTGTCGTCGGCGATTACATGGTCTGAGGGAAAAAGCCCGATGACCGCATTGGGGTCGCTATGCTGAAGAATGAAAGCAGCCAAGCCGATTGCCGGCGCAGTGTTGCGCCCTATTGGCTCTGCGATGATTTGTTCGCGCCGGAGCCCGGGAAGTTGGCGAAGAATTTCGGGACGCAAGTCCTCATTCGTAATAACCCAGAGCCGTTTGAGGGAAGCCAGCGGGAGCAAGCGTGCCACCGTCTGCTGGATCATGGTCTGCTTGCCATCCAGCGCTAGCAATTGCTTGGCGCGCTTCTTACGGCTGAGCGGCCAGAACCGTGTGCCCCGGCCTCCAGCAAGAATTACGGGATAGAAGTTGGAAGCCATGTAAATTTCAAATCGTAGAGTTTAGATTTCAGCTTGACATTCGCAAAATCTGCAATCTGAAATCTCCAATCTAAAATCACAGACTCACCTCCGGCTCCGGGACCGGCACACCGGGCACGTATGATCTCAGAAACTCCACCGCAGGCTGTGGCTGAATTCTAAACTGCTGGATGCCTGCCGGCACAACCACCGCGTCCCCCTTCGCGAGGCGGACCGGACGACAGCCATGCGCTTCGAGGGAGGCGGCTCCGTCGATCGCAACCAGAATCTGTGCAGAGCTTCTCTCCTTACTGCGCAAGTCAAACTCTTGCTGCGCCTGCAAATCAAACTTTTCTACGCCAAAGTAGGCAGATGACACTAGCGACTGCAGGCGATTGCCGTCCTTGCCCAATTTCGAGAATGGCTGAGGCTTGACCTTCCCCGACGCAACCTTTTCCTTTATTACACGCAATCCGTCTTTCAAATGCAGTTCGCGCGGACGGCCGTAGTCGTACAAACGAAACGTGGTGTCAGATTGCTGCTGAGTTTCGACAATAATTGAACCCGGGCCCAGTGTGTGAACCGTGCCTCCAGCGACGTAGATCATGTCGCCGGCCGAAATCTTTAGCCAGTTCAGCAGCTCTTCCGCCCGGTTCTGACCAATTGACTGCTCAAACTCAGAGCGAGTGGTTCCCGGCTTCAGTCCGAGAGCGAGCTCGGCCCCTGGCTCAGCATGCGCGATATACCAGCACTCGGTCTTGCCGCAGGGCTGCCCAATCGCGCGCGCGGCATCATCGTCGGGATGTACCTGCACTGAAAGCTTCTCCTGGGGAAACAAAAATTTCGCGAGAAGCGGAAACCGATCATCGTCCCTGGGAGCATTTCCCACGAGTTCGGGTTTGTAATGCGATGCCAGTTCCGCCAGCGACTTCCCCGCCAACGGGCCGTTCTGCACTTTGCAGTGATCGCCGGTAAGCCATGATTCGCCGATTTTCTCCGTGAAAAGCTGTGGATAAATGGGCGACAGGTCGAGCCGTCCCCATGGACGTGGGTCGAACACAGGCGTCATCAGCAGCGGATAGAGTTCGCTCATAGCGAGTGGCGGGAACGATACGCGCCTCGCCCCAGCCGCATTAGAAGCCTAACCCAGCAGAGAGGCTGCCCGCAAAAAGCGTGAACCACAGAGGGCACGGAGGAACACAGAGAAACCAATATCCGGTTTTCCTCTGTGACCTCAGTGCCCTCTGTGGTAAAGATTTTGATTTAGAGAGCGCCCAGAAATCCCCGCAGGCGCTCCAAGCCGCGATCAAGCTCTGTCTGGTAGGTGGCGTAGGACATCCGCACATGCTCGTTCGTCCCAAAGCCTTCGCCGGGGACGGTCGCCACGTGCGCCTCATGCAGCAGTCGCTTCGCGAAGTCCGCGGGAGAATGGATTCCACTGCGTCCGAAGAACGCCGAAATGTTGGGATAGACATAGAACGCGCCCTCGGGCTTCGTACACTTTACTCCCGAGATCGCGCGCAAGCCCTCCAGCATGTGATCGCGAAGCTGGATATATTCTTTGCGCATTTGGGCGACGCAGGCCTGCGAACCGGTCAGCGCGGCGACTGCTGCTTTCTGCACAATCGAGGTCGGGTTCGAGGTGGACTGGCTTTGCAATTTCTGCATGGCGCTGGTTACGGGCGCTGGGGAGAGCGCGAAGCCCATGCGCCATCCGGTCATAGCGTAGGTCTTCGAAAGCGATCCCACGACCATGATTCGCTCACGCTGCTCCTGCAACGACCCAAGCGAAAACTCGCGGCTGCTGTAGTTCAGATAGACATAAGTCTCGTCCGAGATCACCCAAATCCCACGCTCCGCCGCAAACCGCGCCACTTCGGTCAAATCCTCGGGTGACATTACCGCGCCAGTCGGATTCGACGGCGAATTCAGGATGATCATCTTGGTCCGCGGAGTGACGAGGCGCGCAACCATGTCGGCGGTCACGCGAAAGCCCTCTTCTTCATCACTGTGCAGCAGCACGCAATTACCGCCCGCGTAGCAGACGATGTCTTTGAACGAAACCCAGTACGGTACCGGCAGGATGACTTCATCACCGTGGTCCACCAGGACCTGGATCGCATTGAACAGCACGTGCTTGCCACCCACCGAGGCCATGGCTTCTTCGCGCTTGTAGGCTGAGCCGAAATCCTGCGCGTGACGCTGAACGATCGCGTCCTTCAGCTCGATCGTTCCGCCGACAGCTGTGTAGCGCGTGAAATTGTTATTGATGGCGGCAATGGCCGCGTCCTTGATGTGCTGTGGCGTATGAAAGTGCGGCTCGCCCACACTCAGGTCAACGACGTCCACGCCCGCCTGGCGCAGCTTGTCGGCTTCGGCGACTACGGCCATGGTGGCCGAAGGTTCAATGCGATTGATGCGGTTGGTGAATTTAAGCGCCGCTGCTGCGGCTTCCGTAACTGGCGCCGTGGCGGTTTCGGTAAATGAAGTCATGCTTTTCCTGCCTTTACCTTGCGGATTGAAAGTTTGAATGCCGGATCAAGTTTTTCTTTCAGCCTATGTTCCACGATATCAGGAACCAGTCCGGTGATGGTCCCACCCAGCCGGGCAACTTCACGGACCAGCCTTGAGCTGAGATATGAATACTGCTCGGCAGGCATCATGAACACGGTCTCAAGATCGGGCCGCAGCTTGCGGTTCATCAGCGCCATTTGCAGCTCGTACTCGTAATCGCTCAGCGCCCGGATCCCTCTCAGCACCGCGCTCTCCTTAACTCTGGCCGCATAGTCCACGGTCAGCCCGTCGAACACATCCACGCGGACGTTCTTAAAGTCCGCAGTAAGTTCCTCGAGCATTCTGCGGCGCTCGCCCACGCTGAACAATGGAGTCTTCTCGGCATTGCGCAGAATCGCCACCACCAGCTCATCAAAAATATGGCTGCCACGCTCAATCAAGTCCAAATGCCCATTGGTGGGCGGATCGAACGAGCCGGGATAGATGGCAGTGACTTTTTTCAATCAGCCTCTTTCTTTATGAAACTCGAAAGCGTCAGGTACTCGTTTTTCCACGCGGAAACAGGGCGGGCGGCAGATGCATTGATTTTATTCGGCAGGGGAGGGAAATGGCAATTGCCGATGATAACCAAGCAAAATGCCAATCAAAATTCGAGTTCTCGCGAAGGGCTATCGTCGTGCCGCTGGCCCCTTGGCCGCATCAGTCCCCGTCGGCATAGTCGTCACCCTCGCCCCCTGGCTTGCGACTTGGGCGGCCTGGGCCTGCGGTGCGGCCGGCGCTGGTTGTGGCCCCGCACTAGTCAGCCCGATTGCCTTGCGCACTTCCGCTTCGAGCTTGACCATGGTGTCTTTGTTGTCTTTGAGGAACTGGCGGGCATTTTCGCGGCCCTGGCCAATGCGTTCGCCTTTGTAGCTGTACCAGGACCCGGATTTCTCCACAATATTCTGGTTCGCTGCCAGATCGAGCAGATCGCCCTCCTTTGAAATCCCTTGTCCATAAAGAATATCAAACTCAGATTCGCGGAACGGGGCTGCGACTTTGTTTTTAACGATCTTCACCTTGGTGCGCGATCCGACGACCACGTCGCCTTCCTTGATCGCGGCAATGCGCCGGATATCAACTCGGACTGACGCGTAAAACTTCAGCGCGCGGCCGCCGGTCGTGGTTTCAGGATTGCCGAACATCACGCCAATTTTCTCGCGGATCTGGTTGATGAAAACCAGGCAGGTGTGGGACTTCGAAACAATGCCGGTAAGTTTGCGCAGTGCTTGCGACATCAGCCGTGCCTGCAGGCCCATGTGGCTGTCGCCCATTTCGCCATCGAGTTCGGCTTTGGGGACCAGAGCCGCGACGGAATCCACCACCAGTACGTCAATCGCGCCTGAACGCACCAGGGCTTCGGCGATTTCGAGCGCCTGTTCGCCGTAGTCCGGTTGCGAAACCAGCAGGTTGTCCACATCAACACCGAGTTTTTTGGCGTAGCCGGGATCGAGCGCATGTTCGGCGTCCACGAAAGCAGCCATCCCGCCCTGCGCCTGCGCCGAGGCGATGACTTGCAAAGCGATAGTCGTCTTGCCGGAAGATTCCGGTCCGAAAATTTCGACTACTCGGCCGCGCGGAAAGCCTCCCACCCCGAGCGCCGCGTCAAATGAAATCGCGCCCGTCGAGATCACTGAAATAGGGACAATCGCTTCCTTCGACCCCAACCGCATGATGGAGCCCTTGCCAAACTGCTTTTCGATTTGCGCAAACGCCAGATCAATTGCCCGATTCCGCTCGTCAGCCATGAATGCTTCTCCTATGAGAACAACTTGAACCTTGGCTGGAGTATACCGCTTATCTAAAGCGAATAAAAGGCGAATCTAAAAATTTCCCCCAAAATGTTCCCAAAATCGAACGCCAAATCATAAAACACGAAGGACACGAAGGAGCACGAAGGAAACCATTCCCGGATTCCTCGATGCAGCCCGCTTTCCTCCCCCGTGAACGTGCTACAATGAGCCGCTCTTACAGGTTTTCTCCTGAGAGTATCAGGCTCCCGCACATCGTAAACGGACGCACCGTGGCCCAAAATTCTTCCAAAACCATTACTTACGCGGACGCAGGCGTCAATATTGACCAGGCCAACCGCACCAAGCAGCGCATCAAATATCTGGCCCACAAGACCTTCACCAAGGGTGTTCTGAGCGAAATCGGCGGATTTGGGGGGCTGTTCGCGCTTGACCGGCTGAAGTATTCCGACCCCATCCTGGTTTCGAGCGTGGACGGCGTAGGCACAAAGCTGAAACTTGCCTTCGAAATGAAGGTCCACTACACCGTCGGCGCCGACCTCGTAAACCATTGCGTGAATGACATCGCCGTCCAGGGCGCCGCGCCGCTCTTCTTCATGGATTACCTCGCCACTGGCAAACTTGAACCTGAAGTTGCCGAAAAAGTTGTGGAGGGGCTGGCGGACGCATGCAAGCACAACGGCTGCGCCCTGATCGGCGGAGAAACCGCGGAGATGCCCGGCTTCTATCCGAATGGCGAATATGATCTTGCCGGATTCATCGTCGGGGTAGTCGAGCGCGACCGCATCATCACCGGCAAAAACGTCGAAGCCGGAGACATCATCCTCGGCCTGCCTTCGACCGGCCTGCATACCAACGGCTATTCACTCGCCCGCAAGCTGCTGTTCGAGGTCGCCCAATACACTCCGGAGACCTATGTCAACGAAATCAAAGGCAAGGTCGGGAACGAACTCATGCGCACTCACCGGAGCTATTGGGCGATTATCAAGAAACTATTAACTGCAGAGTGTATCTCCGCGATGGCGCACATAACCGGCGGCGGAATTACAGAGAACCTGCCGCGAGTCTTGCCCCGCGGAGTTTCAGCCGTAATTGAATATGGCTCCTGGCCGGTGCTGCCGATCTTCGCCCATCTTCAGACCCTTGGCAACGTCCCTCACGACGAAATGATGCGAACCTTCAACATGGGCATCGGAATGCTTCTGGTGGTTCCGGCAAAAAAATTTAAGAAGGCGGAGACCGTGCTTGACCGCGCCGGAGAAAAGTACTACGCGGTGGGCCGGATCGTTAAGGGCGATCGCAAGGTCAGTTATAGCTGATACGCAGAGTTAGCGAGCTTACCCCCCTAGATAGTTCAGAAAGGAAGTAAAGGGAAAGTAGAAAAGGCTAAGAGGCGGCTGAGCTTCCCGCTTTCACCCCATCCGCCTGCTCATGCGCGTGATAACTCGACCGCACCAGCGGGCCCGACTCCACGTGGCGGAAGCCGAGGTGTAGGGCTTCTTCTTTCAGATACTGGAATTCATCAGGGGTGTAGAAGCGCGCAATCGGCAGATGATCGCGAGATGGTCGCAGGTATTGTCCAACAGTGAGAATGTCCACACGCCGTTCCGCCAAGTCGCGGAAAACATCCACGAGCTCCGTCATAGTCTCGCCGAGCCCGACCATGACTCCCGACTTCGTCACCATACCTGGCGAGAATTTCTTGGCATTGTCGAGCAGGCGCAGCGTTCGCTCATACCGAGCTCCTGACCGCACCACGCGATAAAGCCGGGGGACAGATTCCGTGTTGTGATTCAGAACATCAGGCCGTGCATCGAGCACGATGCGAAGAGCCTCATCGATTCCCTGGAAATCAGGAATCAGAACTTCGACCCGGCATTCCGGCGCGACTCGTCGAACCTCCGCAATTGTTTCCGCAAAAATCCGTGCTCCGCCAAGATTGTCATCATCCCGGTTTACGCTTGTAATTACCGCGTGCTTCAGTCCCAAGGTGGCCACTGCCTCCGCTACCCGGCGCGGTTCGTCCAAATCCAACGGTTGGGGATGCCCCTTCGGCACGGCGCAGAAACCACACCTACGCGTACAAAATTCGCCAAGCAACATGAACGTGGCAGTGCGATGGTTCCAGCACTCCCCGATATTTGGACACTGCGCCGACTCGCAGACCGTGTGCAATCCAAGACCACGTGCCAGCTTCTTGAGCTCATGAAAGTTCTCCCCTACGGGAGCTTTCGCCTTGAGCCAGGAAGGCTTAGGCCGCCTCAGAGCCGGGCCAATCTCAATTTGCACCAGTTGGAGCGCGCTGCCCATGCGCCTATTCTACAGGGCAGTGCCGATCTGCGCGAGGCTGACTCGAATGCTATATTACGTGCAAGGCTAGCGAAGAGCGGGCTTTAGCCATCGAAGTGGTTTGCAATGACCTTCTCCCTCCGAGGTATTGCGTGGACGGCGTTTGCCATCGCCGTCGTCTTGCTGGTAAGCAGCAGCATTTTTCTGTTTCGGGCCACGCGGCGGCTCTCTGACAGCGATGTTCTCGTCGCCCACACCCATGAAGTTGAAACTGCGCTGGAAAACTTCGGCTCCGACGTTTTCCAGGCCACAGATTCCCGCCGGGGCTTCGTCATTACGGGCGACGCATCGATGCTGCAGAATTACCGTTCGGCGGTTGAAAAGATCCCCGGAGATCTAGAGCATCTGCGCCGCCTAACTTCCGACCGAGCTTCCTCTCAGAAAGAACTCGATGCGTTGCAGGCGGATATCCAGCAGGAACTGGCGCTAATTAACAATGCCCTGGTGGCCGGGGAGCGGGGCACATCGAGTGGCGAAAAAGAGATTGACATCACCCGCCAAACGGCTGCAATTGGCGATCGCATACAACAGACTTTGCAACAAATGCGCGATGAAGAAGACCACTTGCTGGCCCAGCGGCAGGCGGCTTCGCACAAAAACTACCGCCACACCCTGGACCTGATCACTACCTCCTTAATCATCGCGCTGGTGCTGCTGCTTGCCGAGATGATTCTGCTGAGCTACGAATTTTTCCAACACCAGCGTACGGAGCATGCCGCGCGGCAAAGTCAGGAAATTGTGAATGCATTTTTTTCCTCCTCGACGGTTGGTTTCGGCATTCTGGACTCGCAATTCCGCTATACCCGGGCCAATGACGTGCTTCCGAGAATGGCAGGCTTAGAGCCCGCGGCCCTGCTTGGCAAGTCCGTTTTCGAAATCTTTGGCGAGCGTGGAGCTCGCGCAGATGCTGTGCTGCGGGAAGTGCTGCAGACGGGGCAGCCCCTGCTGGACCGCGAAGTGTCGGATGAATTGCCTGCAAAGCCCGGGGAACTTAGGCACTGGGTGGTCAATTATTTCCCGATTCCCGACCAGAACGGCGCGTCTACACAGATTGGCGTCATCGCCGTCGATGTGACCGCCCGCCGTAACGCTGAAGAGGCGCTGCGCAAACTGAGTGGGCGGCTTCTAGGAATTCAAGATCAGGAGCGCAGAAGAATTGCCCGAGAACTTCATGACAGCCTCGGGCAATACCTGGCCGGACTGAAAATTGCCATCGAAATGCTGAGCCGATCGCCATCCGGAAAAAATGACGCGCTGCTTGCTGAGTGCAGCGACATTCTTGAGAAGTCCATTACCGAGACCCGCACTCTCTCTCACTTGCTGCATCCGCCCCTGCTGGATGAGGCTGGTCTCGCTTCGGCGGCAAGCTGGTTCGTCACTGGCTTTTCCCAACGTAGCGGAATTCCTGTTGCCCTGGACCTTCCCCCTGACCTGCCGCGCTTGCCCGAGGCCGTCGAGATTGCACTGTTCCGCGTGCTGCAGGAAAGCCTGACCAACGTACATCGGCATTCGCACACCCCGTCAGCCGAGATCAAGATGGAAGCCGATGCGGAACAGATCACCATCGAAATTCGGGACCACGGCCGAGGAATACCCGCATACGTCCTTCAGCAGATTGATGGAGAAGGTCTCAACCTGGGCGTGGGACTCGCCGGAATGCGAGAGCGAATCCACGAGCTCGGAGGAGATTTTGAAGTGACTTCCGACGGCGACGGAACCGCCGTGCGCGCCAGAGTTCCCCTGGGGGTTCGAGAAGAGTCTTACCCGCTCCGTGCCGGCGCCTGACCTGAAGAAATGGCGGGTTCAGCTCTCGAGATAGGAATCAACCCACTCCTTGATCCGCAGCCGGCGTTCATCTTGAGGATCAAAGCGAACGCCGAACATCTTGCTCGCTGGTTTAACCCAGCTTACCGTACCGCGAATCCAGATGCGCGGCAGGGTCAGAAGCGCAAACGAAACTTCAATCGGCAAACCGGTTGCGATTTCCTCTCCGCTCTTCAGCGACATCCCGCCACTGCTCAGTTCAAGACTGCTGGCCGTGATATGCCGGTTTTGTCCCGCGACCACGGAAACCTCGGTGATCACTGGGATGCGAACGTAGCGACGAAATTCATGTAGCACCAGCATCTGCGTGGCCCGGACCAGCTTCAAGGCCGCTGGGCGCTCCAGAGGCTCATTGAAGACCGCGTTGATTCCGTACTGCGAGAGCTTCATCGTGTCTTTCAGCGTGCCTCCGAGTCCGTAGATAATCATGCGGCTGTTGGAACGCGAATTCCGCGCCGACTCAAGCACGGAGGCAGCGTGGGTCCCGACGCGGATCACGCAAGCCTCAAATTTCTCGGTGGAAAGCCGCTGAGCGTTGTCGGCAGTCATCGATACACTGTCGATGCCAAATTGCCGGAAGCATTCTGTGAGCAAGCTCCTGGACTGTTCATGCAGGTCAACGAGCGCTGCCCGAGCTGAAAACTTTCTAGAGGAGGATAAAGGTACGAGAGAGTTTCCCAAGGCTTTCTCCGTTAGACGAACTGTGTGGGTCGGAACTTTGTCTGACGCTTTTGACTCCATGTGGGGCGGGCGTCTCGCCCGCCAATCCTTGCGCTGAAACTCAGGGCAAGGTCGCGGTGCTTTTCAGGCACCGTTCGCCAAAACCCTATTCTGGCGCGGGAAAGCAGCCACAGCAACTGCGCAAAAGGACAATCCGAGGTACAAAGGTGTTATTACCCGACGTGACCGGGGTCACGCCGAAAGTAATGGGGCACCCACGATTTATGCTCCCAGCGGGAAAAGGGGGTCACCCCGCTCGAAATGACAGGTTGTTTGGCGGGCTGCGCCCTATCGCTCGTCGGCGACCGGGTTTCTCAGCGTCCCAACTCCTTGCACTGTAACTTCCACGACGTCGCCTGCCTGCAGCGGGCCCACCCCTTTGGGGGTTCCGGTCGCAATCAGATCTCCGGGTAGCAGCGTCATTACTTGAGAAATATGCCGGATGACCACATCCAGCGGAAAGATGAAATCGCGCGTGTTGCCTTGCTGCCGCGCTTCTCCATTCACCCGAGTTTCCACCGCAACCCCCGGCCACGGGTCGAGTTCGTCACTCACGATTGGACCCACCGGACAAAAAGTATCGAACCCCTTGGATCGAGTCCACTGGCCGTCTTTATTCTGCAGATCGCGCGCAGTTACATCGTTCACACATGTGTAACCGAGGATGTATGGTCGCACATCTTCCTCAGGATGCAGGCTGCGACAGCGCTTTCCGATGACGACTCCCAACTCTCCTTCGTGGTCCACGCGGGCTGAGATTTTCGGCCGCATGATGTTTTGGCCGGGGGCCAGCAGAGAAGACGGTGGCTTCAGGAAGATCAGCGGCTCTGGAGGAACATCGTGGCCCAGCTCCGCAGCATGCTCACGATAGTTTCGTCCGATACAAACAATCTTTGAGGGTTGGACCGGCGCCAGGAGCACGGCTTCGGTGAGGAGGACGTGATCAACCCGTTTGCTGGAAAAATCTTCTACCTGCCAATGGTCCGTGTCTCGCGGGACCAGTAACAGTCGAGTGATTGAATCCGCGCCGGCGATCGTCTCCACAAGGCCGTAGTGGGCCTGCCCGTTTACCTCAAAACGACAATATTTCATCTGGCTGCGTCCATGTTGTTATGAGTGTGAGACGAAGTACGCTAGAAAATAGCACAGAACGGAATCCGGTAACGCAATCGTCGCCATAAATAAGCAGCAGCAAACAACCCGTTTCATAACCGGGCATCTCAATGAGTTAAATCTTGGCGAGCTTCGTCTTGGCTGCCTTCAAAGTAATGCGCTATACAGACTTTCCCGCTGGGATTCAGGAAGCGACCGAGCGGCCCTCGCAATTTCTTCAGTTCGGCTTCTGACAGTAGCCGGAACAACAAACAATGGCGATCAGACCTTTAGTGCCGGCGAGCGAATCAGATATGGCTGCGGAGCCTCGTGTCTCCCCGGAACGGCGCAAACACGACCCTGCTCTAGAAGGTCGGTATCAGGGCCGAATTCCAAAGCCTGTACCGGAAGGCGTTTTTCGGTCGATAGGCTTGGGGTTGATTACCGGGGCGGCGGACGATGACCCTTCGGCAATTGGCACCTATGCGACCGCAGGCGCGAAGTTCGGCCCTTCGTTCTTGTGGATCGCTCCGGTTGCGCTCCCCATGATGTTTGCCGTGGTTTACCTCTCCTCCAAGCTCGGTCAGGTTACGGGGCAGGGTCTATTCGCGGTAATCCGGCAGCATTACCCGCGATGGTTGCTGTACCTTGCGTTGATAGGAGTGGTAGTCGGAAACACGATTGAAGCGGGAGCAGACATCGGAGGAATGGCAGCAGCTCTCAACCTCATAGCCCCGGTTCCGGCGGCCGCGATGGTGATCCTAATCACCGTCACTGTACTGGCACTCCAAATTTGGAGCTCGTACACCCTAATCAGAAGCATTTTCCGATGGCTCGCCCTTGCATTACTGGCTTACCTGGGATCTGCAGTACTAGCTCATCCCGGAATGATCCCGACCCTCAAAGGTACTCTGATCCCGACCATTCGGCTGGACCGTGAATTTTTGGAAATGCTGGTTGCAATCATCGGCACCTCCCTCTCCGCCTATCTCTATACCTGGCAATCGAACCAGGATGTGGAAGAAGACATTTCCATGGGCCGCCGGCGGTTGGTGGATCGAATGGGCACCACCAAAGAAGAACTGAGCCACTCCGCGCGAGACATCGCCGTAGGCATGTTCTTTTCGAGTTTGGTGATGTATTTCATCATCCTTTCCACTGGCGCAACCCTTTTTAAGGCTGGAAAGATGGACATCAATACCGCGGCGGAAGCGGCCCAAGCGTTGCGGCCTCTGGCCGGCAAATTCGCTGAGCTGCTGTTCGCGATTGGCGTGATTGGCGTTGGCTTCATCGCCGTTCCTGTCATGACAGCAGGCGCAGCGTATGACGTCTGTCAGACTTTTGGCTGGAAACACGGCCTGCACACCCCTGCCCGAGAGTCGCGGGGGTTTTATGGAGTGATCATTGTCGTCACGCTAATTGCAATGGGAATGAATTTTCTTGGGCTCAATCCCATTAAGGCGCTAGTGTGGGCGGGAGTCGTCCAGGGATTTTCGACGCCATTCCTGATGTTACTAATGATGCGGATGACGAATAGCCACCGGATCATGGGACGCTGGGTGAACACCCGGGCCCTCAACATCTTAGGCTGGCTAACCACAGCTGCAATATTTGCCACAACCGCCGGCTTGGTGATCTGCTGGCTTAAGTAGTAAGAGTCGTTAGCGATCAAGGAACGGTCTCGGTCGCCTCCGGTGAGTGCTGACTTTCGTTTCCTCGCACATCAACTGCCGAAACTTCGTAGAAGTACCGACGGCCGGTGAGGATTGCAGAATCCCGAAATGCTGGCGACCTCACAAGCTCTGAATTCAATTTGACTGCCGAGCCGTCTTGTTCGTGGCGATAGACGTTGTAGCCAGCCAAATCGGGTTCAGTGTTTGGTGCCCAGACCAGATCAATAAATGGCTTCTGCCCCGGGCCAGAAAAAACCGCTTGCAAGCCGGAAGGAGTTGCCGGAGCGAACACATCGTGCGCGAAAACTCTGACCGAAACCGTATCTTCACCCTCCACCTGCTGCTCGATGCCGCTTGACTGTGCGATGAACGTCACCATTGTGACGCGATAATCGTAAGTCTTCTCCCATTCGAAACCACGATCCAGCAGACTTGGCGACGATTCGTTCATGTCAGCCAGTTCTCCTGCAACTGAATCAACGTTCGCTCCCTGCTCGCGGTGATACACGCGATACACATATCTCAGCCCGGGAACATCTTGCGGCGATGCAACCAGCTTCCACGAAAGCCTTACACCTTCTGCCGTAATTTGCGCTTGAAAATCGCTGGGCGGCGGCAACGTGGGCGCAGCAGGTACCTGGACCTGATTGGAAAGACCAGCCGTTTTCCCATAAGAATTCAGCACGCTAACCGCGTAAACAACATTCGAGGTCGGATATGCAGATTGCAGGTTCGGTGGCAACTGATCCGTAAAGCTCACCTGGGGTTTTTGTGCGGTGCCTTTAGCCGCTGCAGATTTTTGAAATGGGATTTCCGCCGCAGGAGTACCGCACTCCTGCAATTTCGTCCCAACACCCCGGCACACTTCCGTCGGCCCCGCATAGCGGATATTCTTATGCTCAGTGGTTAGTGACGGCGCGGACCAACTCAGATGGACCTTGTCGCCTTTGCGAATTGCTTGAAGGTCTGTCACCGGCCGCGCCAATTCAAGCGATGGTGGCAACGGCACCCCGGGAGTGCCGCAGTCCGCAAGTAGCGCAATCGCAGTCAGGGCGAGGCCAAGTTTAATCTTCGCAAGACTCATCTGATCGCGAACAGAGTACCACCCGCAAGCAACATGCCGGATCGAGGGACAACGTCCTCCATGGGCCCTATGCCACCAACTCCCTCACGCACTCGCGGAAAACTTTTGAATGGTGATCAATATCAGACGCTTCGGTGTGCGGAGACATCAGTGCCATATTGTGAAATGGAGTAAGCAGGATTCCCCGATTCATCGTATACAAATGCATGAAGCGTTCGAGTTCGAAGTCCATGGCATCGTGTGCCTGTTGCCCATTGCTGGGCGGGTTTGCCGAAAACAGATACTCAGCACGGCATCCCAGACGAGTAACGTGCCACGGTACTCCAAGTTCAGCGATGGCAGCTTTCACGCCGGCGGTCCAGCGCTCCGCCATGGGAATCATTCGATTGAACGCATCCTGAGTAAGCACCTTGGTCAGGGTGGCGCGCATCGCGGCCAGTGACAGCGCATTTCCAGCCAGAGTCCCGCCGATTCCTCCAACGTCGCAATCTTCGAGGCTCTGCTTGGCGGTGATTCGCGCGGCAACCTCCTCGGGAAAGCCGTAGGCGGCTCCGGGAATGCCACCACCAATCGCTTTTCCAAAAACGAGTACGTCAGGATCCAGATTTTCAGCTCGCGTGTATCCGCCCGGCCCAGCGCAAATCGTATGCGTCTCATCGATGATGAGCAGTGCGCCATGTTTGCGCGTCAACTCCCGCAGCGCCTGATGATAGCCGGGCTCAGGATGCACGATGCCCACATTGGTCATCGCAGGCTCGGCCAGAACACACGCAACGTCACCGGGCGCAAGCGCCTGCTCTAGTGCAGGAATGTCGTTGAACTCGACGACTTTAGTCGTAACGGACGGATCCACCGGCGGCCCAATGTTGCCGCTGCGTGCGCGAGCCGCCCCGTCCGGTTGCAAGGTGATGAAAGTTTCATCCACCGTTCCGTGATAACACCAATTGAAGACAAGGATCTTGGGACGTCCAGTAATTTGCCGGGCGAGGCGAATGGAAAAGCGGTTCGCATCCGTAGCGGTGAGCGCAAATTGCCAATAGCGCAATCCAAATTTCCGTTGCAACTCTTCCGCGACGAAGATGGCATCTTCGCCAGGCAGCATCAACGTGATTCCACGCTTCATCTGCTCTTCGACGGCTTTCATCAGTACAAACGGAGAATGCCCGGTCATTGCGCCGGTGTCGCCGAGACAAAAATCTACGTAGCGATGCCCGTCCACGTCGTAGAAATATGCGCCCTGGGCTTCGCGCACAAAAGGCGGAAAGGCTCCTGCCCACTTCATCATCCAGTTCATCGGCACGCCAGCCAGCAGCGATTTGCCAGCACGCTCAAACAACGCCTTGGACTTCGGACGTTCGTCCCCAAAACGCTTCTGCTCGCGTTGCATGAGCGAAGCCAGCCGGGTGCGGTCAAGGGATTTCACAAGAGTTTGCATGAGGCAGCTAGATTAAATGCAGGCAGCGGGCAGGTTCAATGTTTCGGAACTAACTCGTAGTCTCAGCCGCTTGGCGATCAATTGCGAGATCGGCCAGGACTTTGGTCACCGCCTCTGATCCGGAACGAACGCAATCCGGCACCCCGATTCCGCCGTAAGCGTTACCGGCGAGTGCCAATCCCGGCATCGCCGCAAGAAGCTTCCGCACGCGTTCAATTCTCTGGTTGTGGCCAACGCCGTATTGGGCCATCGCTTGTTTCCATTTGTAAATTCGCACGAAGAGCGGCTCCGCGCGGATTCCAAGAATTTGCTCGAGTTCATGGCGGACAATACCCTGGATTTCATCTTCGGAATTCTGCAAGATGCCCTCGTCGCGCGTACCTCCCAGAAAACAGCGAATCAGTGACCGATCTTCAGGCGCCCGATGTGAGAATTTGTTGTGTACAAACGTTGCTGCGAGAATGCGCCGGTTCTCACTTCGTGGCACCAGAAATCCGAATCCTGCGGGGAGGGCTGCACGAGTCTTCTGATCGTATCCCAGGACCACGGTACCCGAGGAGCTATAACGAATCGCACTCAGCTCGTCTTGCAATCCTGCGCTGGCGCTTGAGAGAAGCTCTGCGGCCACATAAGCCGGAGTTGCCACGATCACGGCATCGAATGCTTCTGTTCGACGTCCGCCACTGACCGCCAGCCACTTGCCAGATTCCGGAGTTACGGCTTCAACCCGCACATTCAAACGTTGCGCTGTTCCGGGAATTCGCACGAGCAGAGCGTCAACCATCTGTTGCATACCATTTTGGAGCGACGTGAACAGGGGCCGCGTTGACATCTGGTCTGCGTGGCCTCTTCGCATTGCGACCATTGCTCGGCCCAGGCTGCCATGCTTGGCCTCCATCTCTAAGAAGCGAGACAGCACTGACTCGACGCTTAGCTCATCGGCGCTGCCCCCGTAAACGCCCGCCAGCAGAGGGTCGGCGACCCGAGCGACCATTTCTTGTCCATAGTGGCGTTCCACAAATTCCGCGACCGTGCTTTCCGAACTGCTGCGGCCGGGGCGATAAAACCACTCGCGCACCATCCGTAACTTTGTTCGCCAGGAAAATAGCGGAGAAGTAAATACTGGTATGAGTTTCATCGGGACCATGAGCAGCAGCCCGTCTGGAAGCGGCACCAGGCGGCCTTTCACCAGTATGTAAGTTCTTCTTTCCGCATCCCTCGATCCAATCAACTGGTCCGCCAGTCCCAGCTCACGGCAAAGATCCGCAGCCCACGGTTTCTCGGTCAAAAAGGAGTCCGGTCCGGATTCGACTATGCAGCCATCAACCTGCTCGGTATGAATGACGCCGCCGAAGCGGGGGCTCGATTCGAAGAAAACGTACTCGAGCAGTGCTCCCCGGCTTTTTTGTTGCTGCAGTGCGAATGCGGCAGACAGTCCGGAAATACCGCCGCCGATGATGGCGATCCTCTTCATGCGTAATTCATCGCGTTTCCCGCGCGGTCCGCAATCGCGAGTGCACGATCTCGGTGAGCGCGGAGATCAGGAGTGGAGAGGTGTTCAGCGACTCTGCCCTCGACATGCGCAGGTCTTCTTTTTCGGCAAACCCCTTGAAGATGATGTCAATGTCGTAGAGGACCTCGATGTGATCACAGAGAAAACCAATCGGCTGGATGAAAACTCCGGGATACCCGCTGCGCTTGAGATCAAGAATCGTTGCTTCGACGGTAGGGCCCAGCCATGCGCCTCCGGACATTCCCTGGCTCTGAAAAGCGAACCGCCAGTCCAATCCTTCGAGCCCAGCCGCGGTTGCGACCAATTCGGCAGTCTCACGAGTCTGGCCCTCATAAGGATCGCCTTCCAGGATAGTGCGCTGCGGAACGCTGTGTGCGGTGAAGATGACGGGCATTGAGGCACCCGCCTTTTGATTCGCTTTTTCCCGTCCCGCGATCAGCTTCTCGGCGAATGCTTGAATCAGCAGAGGCTCGTCATGCCAGGACTCAACAAAATCGAAGCTCAACCCCGGGTCAGTACATTTCGCAAGCGAGTTACGGTAGAGGCCGACGCTGGTGCGGGAATTATGGGGAGCGAGGCAGATCACAACGGCGCGCCGGATTCCGTCAGCCACCATCTGACGCAGAGTCTGCGAGATGTATGGATGCCAGTTCCGCATGCCAACGTAAACCGGCCTCCCGAGTTTCGCTGCCAACAATTCACCCTGACGTAGCGTGATCTCAGTCAGCGGCGAGCGGCCGATAATCGCGTAGCGATGTTTGACCTCCTCGATCACTTCAGGTGGAAGCGGGCGCCCGCCGAATATTCCTGCACGTATGCCGCGAGCGCCTTCACATTTTCGACTGGGGTCTCGGGCAAAATCCCATGGCCCAGATTAAAGATGTGTCCCGGACGTGCGGCGGCGCGGTCGAGAATTTCCTGGGCACGGAGCTTCACGTTCTTCCAGGCGGAAAACAGCACAACCGGATCCAGGTTCCCCTGCACCGCTCCATCATTGCCCAGCCTCGACCATCCCTCGTCGAGCGGAACTCGCCAGTCAAGTCCGATTACATCCGCCCCGGTTTCTTTCATGGACGTAAGCAGCGTAGCGGTATCGGTGCCGAAATAAATGACCGGGGCCCCAGATTGTTTCAGATTCCGCACGAGTTCGGAGGTTCGAGGCAACACATAATGACGATAGTCTTCGACTGAAAGACATCCTACCCAGCTATCGAAAACCTGAATAACGTCTGCTCCGGCGCGGACTTGGGCGGTTGCACACTCCGAAGTAACTAAGACCAATTTCCGAAGTAGTTCGTCCCAGTTCCCGGGCTGCGAGTACATCATCTTCTTAGTGTTGATGTAATGGCGCGAGCCTCCTCCTTCAATCATGTAGCTGGCGAGGGTGAAGGGCGCGCCGCAGAAGCCGATCAGTGGCAACTTCGTGCCGAAATGCGTGGAAACCAGACGGATGCCTTCCGACACGTAGCCCAGATCGGCGGCTGAATCGGTGCGCAGGCGGGCGACATCTTCATGACTTCGCACCGGCCGTTCGATGATGGGACCTTCTCCTGCCGAGAAATGAAACGGCAGCCCCATGACCTCGAGCGGCAGCAGCAGGTCAGCGAAAATGATCGCTGCATCCACATTCAGAATTTCAGCGGCTGTGATAGTGACTTCAGCGGCAAGCTGCGGATTCTTGCAGATCTCGATCAGTGAATGCTTCTGGCGAACCGCCCGATACTCGGCCATGTAGCGCCCGGCCTGGCGCATGAACCATACTGGCGTGCGGTCCACGGCCATGGCTTTGCAGGCGCGAACAAAGCGTGAATCAGGCGCTGCCATGAAGAATTAATGTAGCACCTGAAACGTGGAATTTGGCTCTATGGACTCGTCTAGAAGAAACAGAGTGCCGCGAAAGGCAGGCAAAATCTTGGTCTTTCTTTACGTCAACGGCTGGATCTTGTCCACGTGGATCAAGTTGATGGATTCGTCCAGCGTTCCCGTGACCCGCACTCTCTTCCCCTCATACTGCTGCACATCGGACTGGTTGTCCAACTTGTAGGAGGTGGTTTCGGAGACCTTTAATACAAAGCTGTCCGCTTCTTTGTTGATCAGCCCTGTAAAAGTCTGTACGGTGGGAGCTTGGCCCTGCGATCCTTTTGCCGTCGACGAACTCTGGGATTGGGCCGCTTGATCGGGTTGTCCGGGTTGCGACGGAGTTGGATTCTGCGACGGCTGTGTTTCCGGACGTGGATCAGGGGTGGGCGTTTGGTGCGATTGAGTCTGCGCCGGCTGAGGCTCTTGCATGAAGGACCATGCGATCAGGTCTGACGAGAATAGCTGATCGTGAGTTGAAGGTGGCTGCTGTGCATATGTCATTGCACCGGAGAAAATAACGGCGATTATGGGAACTGACCAGCGTCTCATGGTGGACTCCTTGCCGGTCTTTAAGATGTGCAAATCCGGAGATATGGAAACCCGATTCAGCCTCAAAGGGCAATGCTCTCGAGGGCAGAACCTGAGCCTCCCGAATCTTAAGGTTCTTCTACACCTGGCCGGAGAGAATCGCTGTACCTAAGATGCTGTAGGCAGCTCTAAGGTGCAGGGTGCACTTCTGGGTAGGACCGCTCGAAAGCGCACCTAAACAGTACACGCCTGACTCCCAATTCCGGCTCTATGATATTGGAAAGAAACCCGGAGGTCCTCCTACCATGGCAGCGAGTCAGGTCGTGCTCTATTTCGATAAACAGGAAGATGCCCTTCTATTCACGCTGGCTGCCAGCTCAGTCATTGCCGACGGAGCGCCCATGCGCGAGGCCGCGCTCAAAGTGGCGAAGGAAGTCTGCAAAGCCACGCGAATCACCACGGAAGGCAGTTTCGATCCCGAGGGCAATAAGTCCAAGGGACGCAGCAAACACGTCTAATTGCGATCTTGATCTGCTATTCAGTCCGACCAAGGCGCCGGTTTGCGGTCCCAGCGATGATGCTTTAATTTCTGCAACAACTCTGGACTGAGCGGCCCCTTGTCACTCAGTCCGATGTTCTCACGCACGTGTTCGAGCTTCCTCATTCCCACGATCGTAGTGCTCACCGCCGGATGCGACAGAACAAAGCGTAATGCGAGTTCCGGAAGCGACATCCCCGGCGGCAGGATCTGCTTGAGTTTCTCTACCCGATCAAGCGTGTTCGCGAGATTTTGGGGATTGAAATAGCGAGAGCGCCAGTCGCTGGATGGGAATTTGGTGTCCTTCGTCATCTTCCCTCCCAAGCTGCCTTCATCGAGCGCAACTCTGACGATGACTCCGACGTTCAGTTCCTCGCAAGCAGGAAACAGCTCATCCTCCGGCGACTGATCAAAGATGCTGTAGATGACCTGCACCGCATCCACCAAACCTGTGCGGATGGCCTTCAATCCGTTCTCCGGCTCCCATCGGTTCAGGCTCAAACCAAAGTAACGGATGACGCCATCGCGCTTCAGCTTCTCTACTGTCGAGCGGAAATCAGGTTCGCTAGCCCAGTGGTCGTCCCACACGTGGAACTGAAGAAGATCAATGGAATCGGTACCGAGCTGCTTACGAATGAGGTCGGCGTGTTTGAAAACGTGGTCGGGTGGAAACACTTCCGCGTACTTATACTTCGGCGACGCAGGCCATTGCAGATTCTTCGGAGGGATTTTTGAAGCGGCATAAAGACGCTTCCCTTTGTTCTTCGCAATGGTTTGGCCCAGCAGGCCATCACTTTTGCCGTCGCCATAGGCCCAGGCGGAATCGAAGAAGTTGCAGCCTAGATCGACCGCGAGTTGCAGAGCTTCGAGTGATTCGCGGTCTTCCGAGCCGCTCCACCCGCCCATTCCCCACAAACCGTGAGCGATGTCCCCAACTTCGAATCCAGTACGGCCGAATTTGCGATATTTCATTTTTGTTCCTCGGACGTTTTTGTATGTTTGGTTTCGATTGTAATTTCAGCGACAGATTTGTTGCGGCTAAAACAGGTTAAACGAGTCGGGAAGCACGGCCGTCCATGCACCCAGGCCTCGATTCGGTCCGCACACCCTTAGCGAGCTGCACCAGTAATCTTCAATGGACGTTTCCGGCACTTCGATCAGTTCCACGCTACGCATCAGCCCACATCTCCGAGGTTCAGCAAAGGGTAGTGTACTTCAGCGAAGATATCGGCACCGCGTTGAAGATTGAGGAATCTGGCGGAGAGAGTGGGATTCGAACGAACGCCGCCAATTTGGAATCAGCAAGTTACAGAAACACAAACGCGGGTGCCTCCCAAAAGGTTAACTTCCGCACCCCGGTAGCACAGTTTTAGCACGGTTTTTGGGTTCCTCGTACGCATCTAGCACACGGCGGCTGCCTTCCCGTTGGTTACCACACGCACGAAGGTGCCATTGTTCTGGGCACGGTGAGTCAGTCGAATTCAGACAGCATCAAGAGCGGGCCGGACTTGCTCCAGCCCCACCAACCGAGGGGTCAGGGTTTCGATCTCCACGGTGGTCGGCACTAGCCAGATGCGGCGGCAGAACCGCAGCAAGCTGGCCAGCGGAACAAATCGTTACTTTCCAATGGCGCGATTCGCGGCGATTATACCTCCACTCTCGCGTATTGCGACCAGAAAATCTAAGACCAACACGATTTCTCTTGAAACATCGATTGAGAATTGTTGACGACTGACCAAGGCGAATGCCGTTGGTAGGCTTGAGGCTTAGTCAATCCTACGAAGAACGCGGCTAAGACGAGTCCGAACTTTCGAACGTAATGAGACGCGGACCGGAATCGTTAACTCGTGTACCAGCGCGCGGACTTTCGGCACTCTGGTCTGCATCTTACCTTCGCAGACACGCCCGCCTATGAATCCGGTAGCACCGTCACGAACACGGTCTCGTCGCGCCAGTTCATGTCCGGGCCTCAATGTCTGCTGTCTCGCTCTCTGCCCACGGTTCCGCGATTCGACGCTTGTGGGCGTAGCAGCTTTCGATCAGTTCCAGTACCCGCACGGCCTGCCAGCCATCCACCTCCGGCTTGTTGCGGTTCACGATGCTTTGCACGAAATTGTCGAGTTCTCGCCAATACGAACTACCGCCCGGAGATTTTCCCAGCTGCCATGTCTGGCTAACTGGAGTGTCGGCGATCGCGCGGCGGATCACCACTACCTCCGGATCGTGCACTGAAATCTCAGCGCTGGCAGCCGCGCCGCGCACCAGTATCCGATTTTTCAGACCGAAGGTGCGGCTTATCTGCAGATGTCCAGGAATGTCGCCGTAGCGGCCCGTGTGCGTCAGATCGAGAAGCAGATTCGACTCGATGCCGCTGCCCCAGTCATCATCCTGATAGTCGAAAGCACTCACCGGCCCAAACCAGTCGATCACGCTGTCCAGCATATGGACGCCAAAATCCATGAGCGCCCCGCCGCCCGCCTTGGCACGGTCAAAATAGAAGCCCGACACGCTGTGCCAATCGAACGCAGCGCCATATCGGTAATCGTAGTTTTGAATGGAACCGAGCAGACTCGCTTCGATAATCAGCTTCAGCAGGGAATGGCTTCCGGCAAAGCGCCGGTTCATGGCCACGGCGAGCACGAGCTTCTCTTCCTCTGCAAATGCAGTGCAGGAGCGCGCCTCCGCGGCCGTAATTGCCAGCGGCTTTTCGCACAGCACATGTACTCCCGCCCGCAGACAATCCATATTGCTGGACACGTGCAGATGGTTGGGCAGAGCATTAAGGACCGCATCCACCCCTTCCAATACTTCGCGATAGTCAACGACGGCTTTACAGGTCAGCCCATGATTCCGGATTAGTGCGTGGGCTTGCGGCAGGTTCTTGTCCACGAGCGCCACCAATTGCACGCCCGGATGTGCGCAGATCACCGAAATGTGCTCGCTGCGCGTGATGGCTCCGCAGCCCAGAATGGCGAGTCGAATCGGCCCAGTCATTCGCGCTGCTCCTTAAGGATCGTTGTGGCGGCCAATTCTCCCACTCCCCGCTTGGATGTGAGCACCTCAGAAGCAGCTGTCCCAGCATGTTCCTCCCCGCCGATTCGCGCTCTAGCGGATTCCGGCAGCTTGCTTCCCGTTTCCCGCCGACCCCAGTATTGAAATGGCGCTTTTGCTGCGAGAGGCACCGCCGAGTAGAGCTGTCAGGGGGCGCAAACCCGTCGCTTGAGGGGAAGAATGGAGCTCGTATCCCAGGAAAGTCATCAGGTGCCCCCACTGAGCTTCCAATTGCAAAATGGCCGACTCTGGCACCTCGGTGCGCCAGCCTCCGGCTTTGGCGGTCCGCACGAAGCGAATATCCTGGCGCGTCTCCCGAGTCGAACTCCATAGCAGGGCCTGCGATTCCTCTAGCTTCCTCATGGAACTGACGTCGCTCCGGCGTACCGCAGTTGCAATCCGCTCCGGATCTGGATCGATTCCCAGGAAGACCGCAACTTTAGCCAATTCCTGCGCGGTGTTGCTTAACATATCTTCGTAGCGCAGCAAAAGAAATCCAGGCTGGTTATAGCGGGTTGCCAGCCAGGAAGCTACATTGTCTCCCCACGCGGCGTATGGGTTGAAATCTCCTGCCATGAACCGGGCTGCGTACTTTTCGAACGGATAGTGGTCGTCGATCAGACGGCGCTTGCGTTGAAAGTAGTATCCCGACAGGAGCACATCCCTCGGGTCGCGCACGACATAGATGATTCTTGGAAAGCGTGGATCGAAATACTGGTGGCTCTTGATGATCCGTGGCCTCGGCATTCTTGCTAATCAACGTAAACAACGATAAGGAAGGGCGATCAGAGTACATCTCTCCGACCACACTGCATGCGTGGCTGCCACGGCAGTTCCGGCGCAAGCATGCACTTTGTTACCGTCTCGTCGTCGAAACTACGGCGGGCCAGGTCTACACCCGCCAGGTAGACGAAAGAGGCGACAAATAGCCGCGACAGCTATCGCGGTAATATTGCAGGTTCTGAAGTGTCTAGCCTCGCAGGGGTTTTACCGCCGACGATTCGCCCAGAACACCGGATGATGTTCGGCTAGACCCCAGAGCGCAGGCTTGCGGCCATAGATGAAGGCGACGAATACTGACTCAGGGACTACCGACCAGTTCGAGTTTCGGAGCACCCGGAGAAAGAAGCGCTCGAACGTCTCGCATCGGAGGTTTGCCGAAGAAACGGCTGTACTCGCGATTGAATTGCGTGGCGCTTTCATAGCCGACCTCAAAAGCCGCGCTGGCCGCATCATGACCATTGTTCAGCATCAGGTTCCGCGCTGACTGGAGCCGGAGTTGTTTCTGGTACTGAAGCGGACTCATCGCCGTCAGCATCCGGAAATGATGGTGCAGCGTGGATACGCCCATGTTGGCAATCTGTGCGAGTTCTTCCACGTGTAGAGGCTTGGCATAGTTCGCGGTGATCCACGCGATCGCTTTTGCGGTCCGGTAGCTTTGATCGCCGAGGGTTGCTACTGCCCGCAAGCGCGCTCCCGCGCGTCCCCGCAGGACACGATAGATAATTTCTCGCTGAATCAGGCCGCTCAGAAAAGGAATGTCTTGCGGGCTGTCCAGCAGATCCAGCAGGCGGCAGCATGCGTTCAGGAATTCTGGCGTGGTCTTGCCAATCGACATAGCGGGACTGTCAGACGGCGCTTCTGCGACATGAATTTCCTCACGGCCGAGCAGCTCCCGAACCATAGACATATCGAATCTGAGCGATAGCACGAGACACGGAACCTCGTCGGTTGCCGCGGCTACCCAGCTCACGATCGGCAAATCGACCGCAGTTAGCAGGAAATGCGACTCGTCGTAGGTGAAGCTCGTCGGGCCGAGATTCACTTGCTTGCTGCCTTGGGCGACCACGAGGATGCCAGGATGGTAGGTGGTCCGGCACGGTGGCGTAGGGGAAGTCCGCCGGTGGAGACTCACGCCGGGAATCTCCGTTATCCGATTCTCTTCCTTGCCCACTAATGAGGCAATCTTATGCGCGAGTTCTGCGCGCAAACCGCTGGCCGGGTTTGGTTTCAGAGCGGCGTGTTCTTTGGTGTTTTTCATGTCAGCGACCTGTACCGTCCACCTTCTAAAGATAGCCGCCTCGCGGCAACAACACCACCGATTTCTCGCCTGACAAGAGGAATAGGCAATAAGTAGGCAGGATCGGGCTACCGCTTCCCGGCATTTGCTCCTAGTGTCGGGATTGGTGAAACAACTGGGCAAGGAGCACCACATGAAGAAGCGCACGCGGGGAAAGAGCGGAGCGGAAGCCTCGATGCCGGGATTCGGTCCCATGAACAGGCACCACCATTGGAAGTTGTCTATTGCGCTCTGCCTGCTGGCAGCCTCTCTTTTTACTTCAGCAAGCGCACAAGCGAACAACAAAATCAACAAGCCAGAGCAGGCGACAACGTCTTCGATAACGACAAAGGTCGTCAATCTCTGGCCCGGTGTCGCTCCCGGGTCTGAGCAATGGAAGCAACCGGAGACCAATCTTGGCTCCGGCGGCATGGAGACAACTGCCAACGTCAGCGTGCCAACGCTAACCGTATACCTGCCGGACCCGGCCGTCGCGACAGGCACCGCCGTCATCATCGCCCCTGGCGGTGGCTTCATAGGGTTGTCGATCAACTCGGAAGGTCACGACGTCGCAAAGTGGCTCGTCGCCCGCGGGTTTGCGGCTATCGTCCTTAAATACCGTACGAAGCAAATTGAAGGCAAGGATGCCACCGAACTGGGCCAGTCCGCCCGCGCAGCCTTCATGGCTCAGTTGAACAACCACGCCCTGATCGCCGAGGACGGCAAGTACGGCATCGCCGACGGCATCCAGGCGGTTAAAGTAGTACGCGCTCACGCCACAGAATGGGGCATCTCTCCAGATCGTATCGTCTTCACGGGATTCTCGGCCGGTGGGATGATCACTGAGTTCACGGCCATACAGGCTGATGCGCGCCCGAATTACGCAGCTCCAATTTACGGCGCGCCTTTTCCAGACGTGCCTCCGATACCGCAAGGACTACCGCCTTTTTTCATGGCGATGGCGCAAGACGACACACTTGCTGGACCGCAAATCGTCACCTTCTACGAGGCGCTTAAATCGGCTGGATACAAGCCGGAATTTCACATCTATAGCTCCGGCGGTCATGGCTGGGGTATGCGCAAACAAGGCAAATCGAGCGATCACTGGATCGACGACTTTTACTATTGGCTGGAAGCACAAGGTCTGACGCGTCCGCAGTCCCAAGCACAAACAGGAGACGCAGTCTTTCCAAAAGGTGAACTCTCCACCACTAAAAATCACACGGGAAATGTTTGGCTTAAAGAGTTAAATGCCGATGATAGTACGTTCGATTACGCCATGGCTGTAGCAACCTTCGATGCGGGTGCGAAGCTCGATTGGCATAGTCATCCAGGTGGCCAAATCCTGCTTATTCTGGAAGGCACTGGCTATTACCAGGAAAGGGGAAAGCCGATACAAATAGTCCACAAGGGGGACGTAATAAAGTGTCTCCCGGGCGTAGAGCATTGGCACGGTGCATCACCGACAAGTGGCTTCACCTATCTGGCAACTACCCCGATTCAAAAGGGAAAAACAATTTGGTTAGAGCCTGTTAGCGATAAAGACTATAACAGCGTGAAGTAGTGGCTCTAGCAGTAAGGAGATTCGCATGAAGAAGCGCAAACTTGGCAATCTTGAGGTATCGGCGCTCGGTTTTGGCTGCATGGGCTTGAGCTTCGGTTACGGCCCCGCCGTCGAGAAGCAGCAAGGCATCGCCCTCATTCGAGCGGCGTTCGATCGCGGTGTCACATTCTTCGACACGGCTGAGGTTTACGGCCCGTTCACCAATGAAGAGCTGGTTGGGGAGGCTCTCGCGCCGATTCGTGATCAGGTGGTAATCGCCACCAAGTTTGGCTGGCAGGCCAACTCGACGGATGGCAAGTGGAGCGAACTGAATAGCCGCCCCGATCGAATCAAGCAGGCCGTCGAGGGTTCGCTCAAACGACTGCGGACGGATGTTATCGACCTGCTTTATCAGCACAGGGTAGATCCGAATGTTCCAATGGAGGAGGTCGCCGGAACCGTGAAGGATCTCATCCAGCAAGGGAAGGTGAAGCACTTGGGACTTTCCGAAGCCGGCGTTCAGGCGATTCGTCGAGCACACGCGGTCCATCCAGTGACCGCGCTCCAGAACGAGTACTCACTCTGGTGGAGGGAACCCGAAGAGCAGATCCTTCCAACGCTCGAAGAACTCGGCATTGGCTTTGTACCCTTCAGCCCTCTCGGGAAGGGCTTCCTCACTGGAGCGATCTCGAAAGATACCCAATTCGATCAGACCGATTTCCGCAACACGGTTCCTCGGTTTTCGCCGGAGAACCGCGCAGCAAATCAGGCGCTGGTCGAGTTAATCGGCTGCTTCGCGGAGCAGAAGAAGGCGACTCCTGCCCACATCGCATTAGCGTGGATCCTGGCGCAGAAGCCGTGGATGGTTCCCATCCCCGGTACGACAAAGCTCCATCGACTTGAGGAGAACCTTGTGTCTGTGCACGTCGAGCTAACGAACGAGGACCTTCGCCAGATCGATGATGCAACGGCCAAGGTACACGTCCAAGGCGCTCGTTATTCCGAAGCCGCGCAGCGCCACATCAATCGTTGAGCTCGCACCTCCGAGGTACGGCATATCCAACGAGGCGCACCAAACCCCCGTCCCGCCGGCGAGGTTTGCTTTTCCTTCAGAAGTTCCAGGATAACTGGCGCTATCAGGCCTTTGCACAAGTGTGCGCTTTCTATTCGCCCCTTTCAGGGTAGCTGATGCGCAAAGAAGGGCCTGCCCTATGCGGGTTTTGTCAGCGGTACGATCCCGTGAAATGAAGCTGGCGCTATGGAGTTGTCCGACCATTTCAAACTGCGGATGCGGGATGCAGCCATGGGCGAGTTTTCCTGATCGGCAATTTCTGCTGCAATTTCTAGTGCCTCATTGATCGCCAGCAGTGCCAAAGGTACGCCCTTCGCTTTGAGGCTGGTCAATGCGTATTTCCTACGAAGCTCTTCGCCTAAAGTCATGAGCTGCCTCCTTTGCAAATCTCGAAATTACATGCCCCGAAATTGTATGCCTTGAGAATGAAAATTCATGATGTTGAAAAAATAGAACGCGACTCGAAGGGCTCTGCCGTCTACTTCATACTTCCCGATGTACACGTCTTCGAGATGTGCTTCACGTTCTCTACGCTCAGCGTGGCTTGTTGCTGTGTGCTCCCCGCCTCTGTTCCGGGGGTGCCACTTGGAGCATTCGAAGCCGTTGTTGTCGATCCAGTGATCGCGACCTCGTGGCCTATGTGTTCACTCAACTTCGCGGTATCACCCTGGAGCTGGTAAACCGTCCCACTTTCTGTCGTCAATGTGTAGTTGCCGTTAGACCCTTGCAGACATCCTCTTACCGTAGTTTGCCCTGAAGCAGTAGCTCCCGTTTGGCTGGAGCCTGTCTGCGGATATTGACTCTGCGCCTGGAGCCAGGCGACCGAAGCCAGCAGGCTTAGAGCGATTAGCAATGTCTTTGTCATAGAGACCTCCTGTCAGACCCTAATTCGATTACATGGGAGGCCCCCGGGTTTTCCTGTAGCAGTTGACTTCACCGTTTTTGTTCGGTCAGGTTCAGGCTCAACACCACCAAGGCATTTTGAGTTACGCATGGGCCTACGGCCCACCCATTGACATGAAAATCTAGTTGAGTCTGTGCGTGTACGCTGATGGAGCGTGGACGGCAAAGGTCTGTTTACACTCTGGATGAAGTGAGGCCGTTTTTGAGTTTGATCGGGAACGCGCGTTTTGAACCAATCTGTGTCGCGCCACTGCTCCGAGTAGGAGAGGTGGTAGCACGTGACGGTGTGTAACCTTTTTCGCGTGCGTTCTGCCGCTTCCACGTAAGCGTCCGGAGTGGACCGCGTTGAGGAGCGGTATGGGGCATTTCAGTGTCGAGATGGGCAGGTTAGATCAAGTCCGGTAGCTCCTCGTGCGGAATCAGCAGACGGATGGATCGAGCCTGGCCTGGTGTTCGCTCGATAAGGCCACGTGTTTCGAGCGTCAAGATCATCTGGTGTACGGAAGGCGGGGAGACTTGAAAGTATTGTTGCATTTCGGACTCCGAAGGTGGGGACCCGTGGATTTTGCCGTAGTAGTAAATGAACGCCAGGTACTGGCCTTGCTTGTCAGTATAGGTTTTTTTCATCGCCGGTTATGACAGGGTGGCTGATTGGCCAATGGGAGGGTGCACGGCGAGGGTAATCTTGCCGTAGGTAATCAAGTCGCCCAGATGGGGAACAGACACCGAAATGACTGCAGAGTTCTTCACGATAACCTGTTTGTCTAGGCTGCGGGTTCGATCGTAAGCGATGCGCTTGCCGCGACGTTCCACGGTAGCAACTCCTCGATGCGATTGATGGGGTGGTCGGCGATGCGCGTCAGGATCTCTCGCAGGTACGCTTCAGGATCCAGTCCGTTGAGTTTCGCCGTGCCGATCAAGCTGTAGAGGGTAGCCGCCCTCTCCCCGCCGGTATCGGAACCGGCGAAAAGGTAGTTCTTCCGGCCCAACGCGACCGCGCGCAAGGTGCGTTCGGCAGTGTTGTTGTCGATCTCCAATCGACCGTCGTCGCAATAACGCGTCAGCGCGGCCCACAGTCCAAGTGCGTAGCGGATCGCCATCGTCGTATCCGACTTGCGGGAAAGCTTGGGCAAAGAGACTTCGAACCAGTCGCGTAAGGACTGGAGCAAGGGTCGTGCCCGGGTTTGGCGAACCTGTTGTCGCTGGTCGGGAGGCCGTCCGCGAATCTCGCCTTCGATCGCATACAGAGCTGCGATTCGATCCAGCACCTCACCGGCGATCGGCGAGGCGTGAGCTTGCTGCAAGTCATAGAACTTGCGCCGCACGTGCGCCCAACAGGCGACTTCCTGTATCCGGCCATCTTCTTTATAGAGCTGATTGAATCCGGCATAGGCATCGGCCTGCAGCGCACCCCGAAACGCTCGCAGATGTTGCTCGGGATGTTCCCCCTTGCGATCGGGTGAGTACGCGAACCATACCGCCGGGGCCGCCAGATTCCCCGCCGCCCGATCATCGCGAACATACGTCCACAAACGCCCGGTCTTGGTTTTGCCATTGCCTGGCGCCAGTACCGGCACAGGCGTGTCATCAGCATGCAGCTTGTCTGCCGCCATCACGTAACGACGCAGTGCTTCCACCAGCGGGTCCAACAACTCACTGCTCCCGCCTACCCAGTCCGCCAGAGTCGATCGTTCCAGCTCCACTCCTTGACGGGCATAGATCTCGCATTGACGGTAGAGCGGGAGATGGTCGGCATACTTCGAAATCAGAACATGCGCCAACAGGCCAGGACCAGCCAGTCCGCGCGCAATCGGCCGACTCGGTGCCGGAGCCTGCACGATCCGTTCGCAGCACCTACAACTCAGCTTGGGGCGCACATGGCGGATCACCTCGAAGCACGCCGGCACGTACTCCAGCACCTCGGAAATGTCTTCCCCGAGCTTGCGTAACTCTCCGCCGCAGTCTGGGCAAGCCGAATGTTTCGGCACATGGGTCTGCGTTTTGCGTGGCAGATGCTCGGGCAGTGGACGCCGCCGCTTTGCGTTCGCAGCAGAAGTGTCGGGGGAAGGTTCCGAGGAGGAACCCTCGACTGCAGGCGCGTCCTCGGCTGGTTCCGCTTGTTGCAAATCTTCCAGCCGCAGTTCCAGCTGTTCGATCTGCCGCTCCAGCTTTTCCGATTTGCGCCCGAACTGCATCCGCCGCAACTGACTCAGCAGCAGCTTCAGATGCGCGATCTCACTCTCCCGCGAAAGCAGTCGCTGGTGAGTGGCCATCCGTTCTCGGTGTTCCGCCAAAAGCAGCGCCTGCAACGCTTCTCGATCTAACTTGCTCAGATCCGGAAGTGTCGGCGCCAACATGTACGCAGTATGCCATGAGTTTCCCTGCGTGATACTTAGGCGCGCAAAAAAACTGTGAAAAAGAACCTTGTCTTAAACTACCGCGTGCGGATCCCAGGTGCGCTCCGGTCGGCGCCAGTCTATGCCTTCCAGCAGCATCGACAACTGTGCCCGCGTCAAGGCCACGCTGCCGCTGCTGGCTTGTGGCCACACGAAACGTCCACGTTCAAGTCGTTTCGAAAATAGACATAGCCCGTCTCCATCGAACCATAGCACTTTGATCAAATCGCCACGTCGCCCGCGGAACACAAAAACATGACCGGATAATGGACTCCGCTCCAACTTGATCTGCACCAGTGCGCTCAGCCCCGTGAATCCGCGCCGAAGATCGGTCACGCCCGCTGCAATCCAAATCTGCGTGTTGGCTGGCGGCGCGATCATCGCTGCAGACACTCCAACAACACACGCAACCACATCCCATCGGCACTGCCCTCTATCCTTACTTGTGCATGCTGCAGCTGGATGTGAATCGTAGCCGGCGAGCAGCGTAGCGAGGAGCCGGACGATGTTGTCGTCAACGATTTTTCCGGAGTTACTCGGACGGGCAACAGCTTGGCCTCGCCGCTTCTTCCCAGTCGCCCCGCTTGATACAGCCTGCGCCAGTTGAAAACCAAATTGGCGTTGACTCCGTGCGCTCGCGCTACCAGCGCTACCGACGCTCCCTCCGCTAACGTCTCTTCGACAATCCGCCGCTTCTCCTCCAACCGTCGATACTGCCGCTTAGGTGTGACCACTTGCGCGTATGTGTCCATCATCTCTCCAAGTGGACACTATCGCTTGTGTCCACATCGAGAGCATGCCTTCCATTTACACCCTTGTCCAGACGGCCACTGCCGGACGCTTACGGATAAGCTCGACATCATCGACTATTAAAACCGACTTGGCCATGGGCAGAACTCGGCCAGTGTCGAACTGGACAACGTGGCGCTATGCCATTAAAACCTGAGATTCGGATGCGAGAAGAGAGGGTAGCGTTTTCCTGAGACCGAGGGAAAGCGCGAGTCTCAACTGAATGCAAGTGGTTTTGGCTTGGATGTAAATGGCGATTTCACCAAGCGAGAACTGCTGGTGAATCGGCTACTTGTCTAAGGGCTGGTAGCAGAGCCGACGGCATTAGTTACCTCAAGCGCAGCGGTCTCTCCATAGATCTGGTTAATGCTGTGACGCAAGGCAATCATATTGCTGCGTGACGATTCAGTCGCCTGGCTGGTAGGGTCCTTAGCAAATTCTGCCCGGTACTTCCTTAGCAGTAATCCGCTTTGTTCTTCCAAACGTTCGATTGTTTCCGCATTGATGTGTGCTTCGGCCTGCATACTCTATTGTACGCATATCTGGGCGTCACCGTTCCGTTGGAGTCTGACCAAAATAGCTGGGGTATCAGGCGTTTCCACCCTGCTCGTCCAATCCAGAACGGATGCTTCACTACTTATGGGACAGCTTCTAGGCTGGTTTGAGCGACTTGCCGCACTCCAAGCAGCACGTTTTGTAGCGTGACGTGATCAACCCGCAAAACGGGCACATTCGTTGCGACATGAAGTCCCGGGTTCCTGGCTTGGAGGTCGAAGGCAGTTTCGCGAATGAATCAGTGATGAAGGCGAGCCTTCTTCGCAAACGATCGCGCAGCCCACGAAAGTTGGGTTCCATTGATCTACCCTACGCTATTTCTCCGAGCGCCGGGATTGCCTGCAACGAATCTGGTGGAGGCTCTGAGAGTAGCTTCTCGGTCGGCATCTCCCGCAAGTTCAGGATGACAGAACCAAGCAGTGCGATTCTGTGCCGGATTGCTCACATTACATGAGGGATTTCACTGTCGGCAGACTGGCATTCGAATTCAAGTTGCTGCCAGAACGTAAGAAGTGAGCAATTAAGACCAGCTATTCTTTCCCCGACGGGCGATCATGATGGTGGAGACGAGCTTTCAGGTCCTCTGAACTAGGTCAGCCCATCTGAAGTTTTCTCCTCTTACGGCAGGCACATGACGTTCCGCAACATTCTTTCGGGTCAAGTTTCAACCCCGGAAAGTGCGGAGGCATTCGTGAAGGCTGTATCAAATGTAGGCCAGCAGGCACGGATTGCAGAAGCAAACGAAGACAAGATGTAGATTAGTAAGCCTGCGAAACACGATCAGCGTAATTCGTTTATCGCTCGCAAGGCGGCAAACATGAAATTCAGTCTCTCGAAACGCTTTTGTGTCCAAGCAGCCTGCTTCGGTTTCTCGCCCATCCTTCTATTTGCACAGTCGTCTGATGTCACGCAAAACCTTGCCGACTGCAAGAATGGCTGGGAAAGCTGCGATCGCTCCAGGTTGAGCCAATCGGAATCCGCCGATGTGGCCGTTGCCGAACACCGCCGAGACGTTTCGAACTGCAGAAACAGTTTTCAATCCTGTGATCGTTCGAAACTTATGCCGCAGGAGACGATAGCCCTGGCTTTAGCTGACCACCAGCAGAATGTTGCCGACTGCAAGAACGGCATGACCTCCTGTGACCATTCACAATTGACTCAATCCGAGGCTCGTGAATCGTCCGTCGCGCAGTACCAACGCAACCTCGTGGACTGCCAGGATGGGTTTAGCGACTGCGACCGCTCCAAACTGACTCAGGCTGAACTAGGGACGGTAGACCTTGCGGTCCGCGAGCGCAACGTCTCTGACTGCAAGAACGGCGCTGGGTTATGTGATCGTTCTAAGCTAACTTCTTCGCAGACCAGCGAGGTACTCGCCGCAGAACATCAGCACAATGTATGGAATTGTGAAAACGGGTGGAACGAGTGCAACCACTCTAAACTCACCGCCCGGGAAGCGGCTCAAATTGTCGGCTCGGAACACCGACGCAACCTCTCAGCTTGCACTGGCGGAGAGGAAACCTGTGACTATTCAAAACTCACATCCGCGGAAGCCACGACCTTGGCTGCCACTGAGCACAAACGCAATTACACCGCTTGTCTCAGCGGAAAAGGTTATTGCGACCCCTCTCGACTCTCCGTGGAGGAAGCTCGTTCCGTCCACCCGAATGCGAATGACCCCTCAGTGACGGTTCATGAGGGATCTTCTAGATAGATCAGCAGGCTATGATTCAACGACGGTGTCCAGAGTGCGACGGCGAGTTGGTTTTAGGCAGGCGTCCCGATAACCAAGGATCGGGAATCGAAGCACGCCCGTCTACTTATTGGCGATGCGGTACTTGTGGAGGCGAGTTTACTGCGGAACAGATCCGAGAAAACAAACGCGCTAAGCAGCTTGACGGCGCTACCGCATAAGCCTAGCCTTGAAGATGAGCAAGTACTTCTGCTTACTCTTTCAGGTCCTCTGAACTAAGTCAGCCCATCTGAAGTTCTCCCTCTTAGATTACTCCAAGGAGGAACTGCGTTATGACACAAATGACACGCTGGGAACCCGTCCGTGAGTTTTCCGGTTTGCAAGATCGCTTGAACCGTATGAACCGTCTTTTCCGTGAGTCGTTCAGCCCCGAAAGCCCGGAAGAGGCGTTGACCACCACCAACTTCGCCCCGCCGGTGGATATCTACGAAGACGAGCACACCATTACTCTCAAGATGGAAGTGCCAGGGATTGACGAGAAAGATATCGATGTCCGCATCGAGGGCAACACCCTGTCCGTGCACGGCGAGCGCAAGTTGGAGAAAGACGAGAAAGAAGAGAACTATCGTCGCATCGAGCGCCAATACGGAAGCTTCACTCGCTCGTTTACTCTGCCTAGCTCAGTGGATCCAAGTCAGGTGAGCGCCCATTATGATAAGGGCGTGTTGAAGGTGAATCTGGCCAAGAAAGCGGAAGCCAAGCCCAAGCAGATCAAGGTCAATGTTGGCAGCGAGAAGGCCCTAGAAGCCAAGGCTCCGGGCAAGGCCGCCTAGCACCAGTACTCAGTGAAAGAAGTGGGAGGCGGTTTCAAATCGCCTCCTCCCTTTATGTCTTGTCACTGCTTTAGTTTGTCAGTCTGGAGTTGTGTCAGTCCTGCAAAAGAAGGTGAGAAATGTGAAAAACATCAAATTCGTTGCTCACATATAACAGAATGTAGGAACACACACCTGAATGCCGTCGCATTAGATCAACGAAACGTCAGCATGTCGAATCGCTTTCAAC
>WNGG01000143.1_pt1 | contig 68771 bp, 57 predicted proteins | sample 5400661 | NCBI WGS metagenome assembly WNGG01 (sample SAMN13153372, study PRJNA577476) | soil metagenome | isolation source: 100 cm soil or saprolite under Garry oak tree replicate 1 | place: USA:California | collected 2016-06-15
TGCGGACGCGGCCGGGGATGTCGAACAGCCCAGGGTCGGCCGGTGGTTGGGCGGGCACCACGCCGAGGGTGGTGCTGGTGGCTGGCGTGCCGGCGGCGGTCGGGCCGATCGTGGTGATTGCAGCGCCGCCCGGGGGGAGCGTCGTCGGCGGGGCTTGCTGCCGGGCAGCCGGGTGGAGCTGTAGAGCGCCACTGGCCGGCGAGGTCATCACCAGCAGCACGCCAACTCCCAGCACCATGGTGACCGCGACACCAAACGGACGGGCGCGGCGGCGCGGGCTCATGCGCCCACCACGGACCTGAGGATGCCGACCAGGGCCGGGGCCAGCGCCGCGACCGCGTAGCCGACGGCGGCGGCCTTGAACATCGTCTTGGCCTTCTGGACCTCGCCAGGATCGCCACCCGCGGCCAGGTAGCGCACCCCGCCGACGGTCAGCGCCAGCGTGGCCAGGCCCACCAGCAGCCCCACCAGCAGCAGCCGCAGCCGGTCGATGACTCCCTGGATGGTCGGGTCGGCGGCCAGCGCCGGGCTGGCCAGGACGCCCGGCAGCAGCAGGCCGGCCAGGGCCACGACCAGCGGCCAACATTGCAGCCGGCAGCGGGATGGGATGCGATGCACAGCAGCTCCTTCGCGTCGCTGATCGGGCACAAGGTCGGAGGGCGCTCGCGGTGCGGGTGGGCGGCCGCTACCTCGGTGGCGAGGGGTCGCGTCCCGGGCGGCCGGCGTGTCGGTGCCTGGCGAGCGCCCTCCTACCTGGAAACCCGCCTTCAGGGCCGGTTTGGCGACATTCGCCTGGTCACAAGCCATGCGATCAGGGCCGGTTCGCAGCGCTCCCGGCGCCGGCACAGCGCCTTGTACGAGACGCCCCAGCGCCGCGCGAGCACCCGCAAAGGCACCCCGCCGATCCGGGTCTCGCCGATCAGCTCCGCTTGGCGCGCCGAGAGCACCCCCGCCCGGACGGCCTCCTCCAACACCAGGTCCGGATGCGCCAGCGGTCGCGCGGGGGCTGGCAGGCTGGAGCGGGGTTCCTCCCACACCCGCCACGCCCGCTCTTGGGCGACGAACCGGTGCGCGGCGCGGACCGCCGGCCAGACCAGCCGCGCGGCGATCCGGTCCGCCCGGGCGGGCAGGGTGGCGATCGTCTCCACCAGCGCGGCCAGCATCTCGGCCTCCAGGTCGGCGGTCTTGCCGGGCAGCGCCTTGGTCAGGGGCGTGGCTGCGCGGCGCAGCCCCGGCAGTAGCACCCCGGCCAGCCCCACTGTCCACGCCCCGCCGTCCTGCTTGGCGCGGCGCAGCAGCATCGCCAAGGCCACGTCGCGGGTGTGGTAGCTGATCGAGGGGTGCAGCAGCCGGCTGCGGAGCTCGTCCAGCGGGACCGGGCGTTCAGGCAGCCCGCTGATCTGCCGGCCGTCGACCGAAAGCGGTGCCGGCCCCGCTACCAGCAACTCAAATGCCATCTCCAGGGTGTCGAACGGCAACAGCGCATCGTTGGCCATGCGCGGGCTCCTTTCCGCGAAAACCGGGCGGTGTCCCGCGACGCTAACCACTGCACGCTGTCAAATTCCTGTCAGGCGGCCACGACAATGCGCTGATGGAAATCCGATAGCGATTCGACAATCCGCTGACAACATCACGACAATGACGGGCCAGACCGGCCCACTGTCGGTCCGCCCGGCTGACAACATCCTGACAGCGCCACCAGCCCCGATCGACACCCGCTCTGAGCTGGGGATTGTCGCCAGACGACCCCGGAAGTCGGGTTTCTTCTATAGAGAGGCCCATCCCCGGCCGCGTCGAGACCCGACCACCAGCTGACCACGCCAGCGAAACCCTGACACACAACAAAAAGCCAGCCCTCGCATGCGTCCGCTGGACGCGGCGAGCAATTTGACAGCAGGGCAAATAATCTGCTAAATAGAAATGCGCGGCCCCTCCGCCGCACAACTAAAGTAATTGTGCGTCGCAAAAGCGACGCCCTATCAGGGGAGGACCTGCCAGGCATGTCGACCCCGCCACAGCGCACCGCTCCCGCGACCCTGACTGGCCATATGGAGCCAACCCGGCGTCCCTACACTACCCAGCCCGCGCCGGCCGGGCAGCAAGCACGCGGACACCACCCTGACCGCAACGGCCAGCCCGCCAGGCAATCCCCGCGACCGGCCCGCCGATCCGGTCCGCGCACGACCACGCTGCCCCACCGGCACCACCGCCCGCCACCCCGCAGCCGCAGCCGCAGCGGCCCCGCAACAGCGGCGCACCCGCGCCAGCCCCCCAGCCGCGATCCCGGCCCCGCCGCCCCGCGACCACGCGTCCCCGGCCCGGCTTCAGCCTCAAGATCATCCACATCGGCGGGACCGACGGCGCCCAATTAGACGCCGTCCAAGCCGCCGCCATTCGCGAGGTACTCCAATGGCTCCGCGACCATCCCGCCCAGACCCCCTAGCTGCCCACCCCAGCCGGCAGCAGCCAACCCAGCATCCCTTAGCGGACCCCTCGGTGCCGCTTGGCCCTCACACGGCGGCCCATGCAAGCCGGGGGACAACCTTCGTCCGTGTCGCGTTCCTGGGCCGCACCTCCACCGTGGAACAGCAGGACCCGACCCTGTCCATCCCCCGGCAGCTCGACAGCGTCCAACGCGACCTGCCACCCGGCGCGGTCATCACCCGCCACTTCTACGACATCGAGTCCGGCCGCAAAGAACTCGACGAGCGCGGCCTCAGCCGCGCCCACGAACTGTTCGACATCCCCGTACGCCGCGACGGCGGCATCCGCGAGCTGCTCACCGAAGCCACCACCCAAGACCGCACCTTCGACGCCGTCGCCTGCGAATCCATCGGCCGCGTGGCCCGCATCACCTACTTCGGCACCAAAATCGAATACGAACTCCAGCGCGCCGGCGTCACCCTCATCGCCGCCGACGAACCCCGCGGCGGCAAGCACTCCACCAGAATCCTGACCCGCCGCGTGAAGCAGGGCGTCGCCGAGTGGTACGCGCTGGAACTGCTAGAAGAATCCCGCAGGGGCCTAGAGGTCCACACCCGCCAAGGCTGGAACATCGGCCACCCACCCTACGGCTACCTCGCCGACCGCATCGAGCACCCCGTCCCAGCCAAACGTCGCGAAGGCAAAACCAAGGCCCGGCTGATCCTCGACCCCACCCGCGCGCCCGTCGTCGCGCAAATATTCTCCTGGCGCATCCACGAGCGCCTCGGCTACCGCAGCATCGCCAAGCGGCTCAACCGCGACCTCCAGCGGTACCCGCCGCCCGACACCACCATCCCCGGCGCCGCGCTCGGCCACTGGACCGACTCCGCCGTGCGCGACCTCCTCACCAACCCCAAATACACCGGGCACATGGTCTGGAACCGCCGCGCCCACGGAAAAAGCACCGGCAACCGTCGCCGCCCACCCGACCAGTGGATCTGGTCCCCCACGCCGCTCCATCCCGCCATCATCACCCTCGAGCAGTACACCCACGCCGCACAGATCGCCGCCGACCACGAAGGCTCCCGCGACGGCACCGCCCCCAACCGCCACCCCCGCACCACCCACACCTACGTGCTCCGCTCCCACATCTGGTGCGCACACTGCGGCTGGCGGCTGTGCGGCCGCACCGTCAACCGCCACGCCTACTACCGCTGCCCCGCCGTCGAAGCCGACCCCACCAGGGTCCTCCAACACATCCCCGACCACCCCAAGTCGCTCTACGTCCGCGAGGACCACCTCCTGGACGGCATCCTCGACTTCTTCGCCCAGCGGATCTTCCACCCCGACCGGCGCCAGCGCCTCGGCGCCCAACTCCAAGCCGTCACCCAAGACCACACCAGCGATCTGGAACGCCAACGCCGCCTCCTCACACGCGACATCCAAGACCTGAACATCCAACAAGAACGCCTGGCCACCACCCTCGCCACCCAGCAAGACGACCACGGCAAGCTGTTCGCCAAGATCCAGCAGACCTTCTACGACCTCGAACGCCAACTCGAGCAACGGCGCCGTGAACTGTCCACCCTCGACAACCGACAAGCCCGCGTCGAGGCGCTCGAACTCCTCGACGCACTCCCCACAGCCAGCGAGCCCCTCGCCGCGCTGCCCGAGGCGACCCTGCGCCGTCTCTTCCAGGCCTACCACCTCAAGGTCGACTACGACCGACACACCAACTGGGCCACCATCCAGGTCACCCTCCACGAAGACGACCTGAACGAGCCGCAAGCGGCCGCAGCGGCGACCCTGCACCCCACGTCAACCACAGCAGACGCATCGACCACCACGGCGCGAGACATCGCACAGTCTTCTATTACTCATGCGCCTGGGCTACCCCCGGCGGCGACGAGATTCACTCCCGCGACAACGGCGGCCTCCAAGAACCGCGCGCACTGCGGCGTCATCGTGCCGAGGCGGACCAGCTCGTCGAGGGAGCTGGCCCGTAGCACGAACTTCCGGATGTTGACGGCCCAGTGGCGGCGGGTGACGTCGGGGATCACCACGTGCAGCCGTGAACCGTCGGACAGCGACGCATCCACGAACGGGGTCGACAGATCGACTCGGCGCCCGCTGGCCCGCAGCATCAGCTCGACGAGATCGTGGACCTGCTCCTCGCTCAGCACCGTGCCGGTGAGGATCGGCCGTCCGGCCCTGGCCACGAAGACCTTGTCGGGCTGGTTGATCCAGATCTCCTCGACCTCGGGATCGTCGAAGTACTCCTGCAACGGACCCAGCCCGATGACGCGATCGGCGACCGCTTTGGCCACCGCCGCCGGCTCCACGAGCGCCGGCATGCTGGCGGTCAGGGTCCGCTCCGCGTAGTCGGCGACCACGTCGTCGATCAGGGAGCGAACGGCCGCGACGGTGTCGCCGACGGGATCGATTGCACTCCGCCGGACCAACTCACGGACCTCGTCCTCGATGATCCGCTCCGCACCCGCGGGATCGCCGGGCCAGTGGGCACCCCGCCCCTGGTCGCCCGCCGCGGCAGGCGGCGGCCGGAGCGGCTGGAGCGGCTGGGCCTCATCGTCCCAGCGCGCCACCGAGCTCGCCATGACCGCTCACCACCCCAAATTCCGAGAGGTCATGGTCGGTCCACTCGGGCGGCCGTTCCACACGACCGCCCGGCGCCGACCGCCGCGACGACGCAATCGGCGGCGCTGCGGGACCGCCTGTGGAGCGCCCATCACTGATGCGGCAAGCGACACGATCGCCTGCTGCACCGCGCTTCCATGCCGGACTTCACGCAGGGCCTTTCCCACCATCAGCGCGGCGTCCACGGCCGCCCTGTCATAGGGCACGAAGATCGACGGCTCGAGCCCGAGATAGCGCCTGAGCGCTGCCTTGATCTGTGTGGGAGCGTCACCGCCGAACAGCCCTCCACGGACCTGGTTCACCACGACCCGAACGCGACTCGGGTCAATGCCCAGCTCGCGGAGCTGCTGGTAGCCGCGGACGAAGTCGTGCAGCCCGATCGGGTCGGCCCGGGCCACCGCGATCACCTGATCGGCCCGTTGCAGCGTGAGCCGGGTCACGGCGTTTCGACGGAAGCGGACGTGGTCGTACAGCAGCTCCTCGTCCTCTTCGAGGCAGAAGCCCACGTCGATGACGGTGAGCTGGAAGCTCAGGCGGAACAGTTCGAGCAAGGCTTCCCAGGTGCCTGGTCGTACCTCTGTCCACAGGTCCGCCCGTGGCAGTCCAGAAAGCACACGAGGACCGGCCGCGCCCGCGCGACGGGTCGCCTGCCAGAGCTTCGGGGCGTCGAGCTCGCCCCGACTGGCGAGACGGGCAGCCCAGGCAAGGCCAGGATGCTCGTCGAGAAAGCCCAGGGTCTGCGAGATCGAGCCGCCGTAGGTGTCAGCGTCCACGAGCAGGGTCTCGCCGGTGAACGGCAGCGCTTCGAACGCGAGGTTGACCGCCACTGTGGTGCGGCCGGGCGCGCCCTTGGGACCCCAGACGACCACCAACGCGTTCCGGTGCTCGACCGCGTCCGCCGCTGGTTCGACGTCACCGTGCTCGGTCGCGACCGCCGGCGGCTGGCCCGGCTCCGCGCCGACAGCTGGAGTGTCCCGGCGAACGTCAGCCTCCTGGCCGGCTGAGCCGTCCGTGCCGCCGGAACGGGATGGAGAGCCTGACCAGGGCGTCCCGCCCGTGATCCCTGTTCCGGCCGGATGGTCCGCGCGGCTCACGCCATCATCGGCACCCTCGCCGGACCGCTGACGGGACCGCCCGGTCAGGGCCGCTCGCGCCAGCTCCATCAGCGTTCCAGGCCGTGCCGTCGACTGCGCGACGTGGTTGATACCGAGCTGCCGCATCCGCCGTTCGGCCTCCTCGTCGCCGGCCGAGACCACCCCCACGATGGCGAGGCCCGCCGATGCGAGCCGCACCACGGTCTCTCGATCGAGCCAGCGCATCGACGCCGCGATCAATGCCAGCTCGGCCTTTCCCGCCGCGGCCACTGCGAGCAGATCGCCGACGTCGTAGCAGCGCTGGATGACAACGGCCCGCACGTTGCCGTCCTGGCACGCCTGGACAAGCGCCGATTCCCACGGGGCCCCGATCCCGGCCGTCACGATTCGAAGTCTCATGGAGATCCCTCGGACGGTTCGGGTTCGCTCGACCCAATCGGCGCCTGATCGTCCTCTGCGCCGCCCTGGACGGCGGGTCGGCTCGGAAGGGAAGGCGCCTTGACGATGAACACGCGCCCGCCCGCGATGGCGGCGGCGACCGATGCGCTGCGCTCGCCCGACAGGCGAACCTGAACGCCGCTCTCGCGATGGCCGGTGGCGAGGCCTCCGGACTCCTCGAGGATCCGCACGACCTCGGCGGAATCGACCAGAACCTGAGCCGCTCCCTGGCGGACCCCATCCGAGTAGGCGCCCAGGATCTGCACATGGTCACCCGGGCGCAGTCCCTGCAGCATGTCGCCGGGATCGACGTTGATGGCAAGCTCGACCATGCCGGCTTGCTCGCGCGAGGCAACCAGGCCATCCGCCGGAACCAGCATGTGCTGTCGCAACGGCGCGGTGAGCATCTTGCCGGTGACGGACGTGCCGTTGTCGGGCCGGAGATAGCGTCCAAGCTCGGGCACCGGCAGTCGGACCTGGACGAGCGCGAGATCGTCATTCGAGAGCGGCACGCCCGAGGGGAGGTCACGGGTCGCCGCGTAGATCGGGACGAGGTGCTGGGCCCGCTGGAGCACGACCGTGCCCGCGAACACGGCGCCGAAGACGAGCACGAGTCCGAGCACGGAGCGCAGGTTGATCCAGCTCGCGGTCTCGAGCCGGGATGCCGTTGGCGTGGCGGCGGAGGCCACCGGGGCAGGATTTGAGCTATTCAGCGACAACGCCCCCTCGTTCGTGTGCAGTAGGGGTCGCGCAAACATGCCGCGAACGGCGGTTGCTGAGCAAATCAGCAGATATGGACATTCGACTCACCGCCATCCACTCGTAGCGCATCTCTTGAGAGCCAATCCAGGGCAAGAGGATGCTCCTAGAAGCTATTGAAGGCAAACGGAATCTTTGTTACTGTGGACAAGTCTTGCAACCGGTCCATGGCCCTGGCATGCCGTCCGCCAGTGCCCATGCCCGACCACTCCAGGAGGCCGTATGCCAACGCCGGGCGTCGAGCCGCGCTTCTACACGCTCGAAGACGTCGCGACGATCCTCAACGTGCGGATCGCACAGGTCTACGCCTTGGTGCGCAGTGGTGAGCTCCCGGCGATCAAGCTCGGAGGGCGGGGAGTCTGGCGGGTCGATCGCCTTCAGCTCGAGGACTACATCGAACGAATGCACGAGAAGACACGCCAATGGGCGATCGCGCATCCTCTCACCGGGAGTCCGGAAGAAGAGTGACGACCGCGACCGCTGCCAGGGCCAGGAGGCGCCTTCCGGTGAGCGAAGTCTGACGACGAGCCTCCCCCAGGTGGTGCTCGGCGATTTCGAGATGGTCGTTCCCGACGACCTCGATCGTTCCCGCCGTCTCGTTGCCATCGGCGAGCTCCAGTCGGACTGGCTCCCGACGACGGGCAAGCTCGCGTAGGGCAAGAATGAAGCGGTACCGGGGCGGAGACGGGAGCAGGCGGAGGGCTTGCTGCTCGACCGGGAGGCTCACCGAGACCGCCGGACCCAGGCGAACCAGGTACTGGGCGCGGCTCGCCCCGTCCCTGACGACGAAGAAGTCCGGGTAGCTGGCGACCAGCGTGCCGCGGAACCACCGAGGGCCAGCCTGTACGGCAACCTCGCTGCCAACCCGCCGAGCCAAGGCCTCCCAGAGCAGTGTCTCGGCAGCCTGAGCGCGCAGGGCAGCCACTGTCTGCTGTTCCGCTTCGCGACGGAGGCTCGCCTCGAACTCGGCTTCGAGTTCTTCGAAGAGGCGGCGAATGGCTGGTGACGGTTCGGGCTCGCTCATCGAGCGGAGCCTAGCCACATAGGCCTGTACCGCACAAACCGGCCGGTCCCGGGCATCGCCGGACGATCCCAGGACCTCGGCCCTTCACGGCGACGCCCATCGGCTGACGGCCGCCGAACCCTGTCCATCTGCTTGGGCGGTCGTCCACAAGTCTCCTTGACGAATTGACCTTGACATCCGCCGGTGGTAAGTAAACGAAGGCAAACGAAAGCTAATGAAGGCATCGCCGATCAAGAGGAAGAGAGCCATGCCGGCGCCACTTCTCACCAGCAGTCCCGACACGCTGCGAACGTCCGACCCGGATCCGTCGCCGCCACTACCGCCACCGGGTCGCCCGGTCCGCATCGTCGCCCGCGTGGTGCTCTGGGCGCTGATCGGCATCGCCGCATTGCACGGCGTCCTGCCGACGCCGGCCGCCCCTGAAGGGTCAGGATCGAGCAATGCGCCGGTCCGGTCATCGCCCGATCCTCAGAGCTCATGGTCTCCGGACTCGACGGAGAGCCAGATCGGCATGGCCACGGCAGCGACATTCCTGCGCGAATACCTCACGGTGGATGGTCGGCGAGCCGAGCGACCTGGCCGGCTCGAGCGCTACCTGGCCAGGGGTGTCGACCTGGATGACGGCGTCGTCCCAGACAGGGGCATTTCTCAGTCCACGGACCTGGTCCTGCCGGCCGGCGTGCAGGCGACGAAGGGCGGTATGGAGGTGACTGTGCTCGCTCATCTCCTCCGCATACACAACGGCCCGGCGCAGGATGGCGGAACCGTCGCCTTCGTCGTGCCTCTGGTCGGCGGGCCCAAGGGGATCGCCGTTGGCGGCATCCCGCGGCCGCTGGCTCTACCCATCGATCCGGGACTCACCGCCCGACCGGTCGCGCTGCCGACGGCGCTGGCGCGCGCCACGGCCGTTGCCGCCGGCTTGGCGGTGGCGGCCGTGCTCAACGGGGATCGGGCCGCGCTCGTGAGGCTCGGTGGGGGCGCCGCCCCAGCGGTCCGTCCATTCCCGGACGGCTGGCGGCCCGTCGGGATCACCTCCATCCGACCAGCGGGGTCGCCCGAGACGCCCACCGCCCAGGTGCTGGTTCGCGCCAGGCCGGCGGCCCCTGGAGTCGAGTATCTCCTGCCGGTGCGGGTCTTCTTCCGCCCTGGCGCCGGCACCCCCTTTGTCCGGGAAGTCGACGCAGGGGGCGCGCCATGACCGCGCAAGACGGAAGGGCGGCACCCTTGCCGGACCTGCCCCAGGAGCCCGTCCCCGGACCGCCTGGGCTGGCGCCGCTGACGATCTCTCAGCACGCGATCCAGATGCCACGGGCGATCGAACGGCGGTCGCGGCAGGAGCCCATGGCCCGGTGGACACTGCACAGGCGGCCGCGGTCCGGCTGGCATGCGTATCGCACGGATGCCGGAGCCTTGATCCCGAGTTGGGCGGTCGAGCTCGCGTTCACCATCGAGTGCCCCCTCGCGTCATCCGGCGACGCCCCCGCGCCACAAGGCCTGCTGCTTGCCCGTGCCGCCGGCCCGTGCCAGCCTCTGGTACATGCGCTCGGCGCCGCCATGCGGGAGGTCGACTCGATCGCGGGCGTCGGGCCACCGCTCCCACGCCTCCACCTGGCTCCATCGAACCCAGAGCCCGGGCTCGATCCGTTGCCCCCGCAGGTTGTCCTGGCCCATCTACGCGGGGCAAGCGTACGCGGCCTGGCGCTCGGGTATCGCCGAAGGCGTACGCACGACGCCGGAGTCGTCGCCTGGCAATCCGGAGCTGGAGTCGTCCTGACGTGCATCGGACGCGCTGGCGTGTCCGCACAGGCGGTGGTGGCGCTCGCCGGGCATAGCGGTCTCCCGTCACTCCGGCCACCTCCGGGCGGAGCCACAGTGTTCCGCGCGTGGCGATGCCACCGGGCCTGGAAGCCGCGTGGCCCCCTCACCGAGCCCGATACCGAATGGGCGCTCACCGCCGGAGTTGTGCTGGCATCGTCCTCGGGCTCCGGGTTGGGTCGAGTCGCTCGGCGTTTTGCGGTGCAGGCCCGAGAGGCCGGTTGGAGCGCCACCGTGCTCACCGGAGCCGCCGCACTCGGGCTCGCGAGAGCTGGGGACCCCCGGTACCTCCCTCCGAGGGCCACTGCTCGACACGCCTCGCGCGACACGGTCACGGAGATGCTGATGACCTGTCTCGCAACCGCCGCCGAGCAGCGAGGCGATCCGGCACCGCCAGGCAACTAGTTCCCACGGCCGTCGACGCCGCAACCGGGCCAATCCCCCAGTGGCCACCGTCCCCTCATCCCGCTTCTCGTGCATCAATCCGGGCGTCGCTCCCTCATCCCCCTTGTGGACAACCCAAGCTGTCATGGGATCGACGCTACCATAGGCAAAGCGAAGCAAACGAACGCTATACAGAGTTACGAAGTGAGGTGTGGCATGCCAACAGGCTCGGGAGTCGCATCGTTCGCGCCGGCAACTGCGGAGGAATCTCGTCCGCCGGAGGCGGAGGCTTCAGATGGAGTCGAGCCGCCGGATATGCAGAGCCGCCTGCCCGGGGGGAACACCCCTGGCGCGGCGGCACCGGAGGGACCCGGCCAGACGGTGGGGGGCGAACGGCAGCGGCGGGCGCAGGAGGCGGTCGAGGCACAGCGGACGGCGGCCAGACGAGCGGCTAGAGAGCATCTCCCCTCGCCAGCGGAGGTCGCCAAGGAGATCGCCCTTGCGCTGTTCGAGGTCGAGGCCGGACGGCGGAGCGCGGCACAGCTCGAGCGAGTGTTCTCACCGGAGCTGTGGGACGTGCTCGAGAACCAGGTGCAACGGCACGGCGGCCTGCTCCCCAGGAGCAGCGACCTTCTCCGTGTGCACTTCCAGGAGCTGGTCCCGGGGTTGGCGAACACCGTCGCCGTCGTTCAGCGAGGACCCAGAGTCCGGCCGGTGGCCATGCGACTCGACGCATGCAGCGGACGCTGGCTCGTCACCGAATTGAGGTACTGACGTGCGTCACCAACCGATCGCGGCGCCCACCCAAAGGTCGAGTGGGGTCGCCACAGGCGCCAGGTCGGCTGCGGGTCTAGTTCTGCGCGCCGGGGGCCCCGTGGCAGGCCTTGAACTTCTTGCCGGAGCCGCACCAGCACGGCTGGTTGCGCCCGATCTTCTGTCGGCGAGTCTGGCCTTGAGCGGCACGCGCCTCGTCCTCGGTCGACGCGGACGAGAGCCGGACGCCGCTGTCGGCGGCGGACTGGCGCCGCTCGTCCGCCTGCTCCGCGACCTCGACCGAGGCGTTGAACACGTACGCCACCGCCTCACGCTTGATGGTCTCCTGCAGACCCTGGAACATGTCGAAGGCCTCGCGCTGGTATTCGACCAGCGGGTCCCGCTGGCCGATGGCACGAAGGCCGATGCCCTCCTGCAGGTAGTCCATCTCATAAAGGTGCTCGCGCCAGTGCCGGTCCAGCACCGTGAGCAGCACGGCACGCTCGAGCTCGGCCAACAGCTCCTGCCCCAGCTCGGCCTCCCGCTCCTTGTAGGCGCGCTCGGCGTCCTCCAGCAGCAGCGCCTCGAGCTCCGCGTGGTCGACGGTCCCCAGGTCGATCTCGTCCTTGTTCACCGCGACGGGATAGATCGTGCCCAACGTAGTGAACAGGCCGTCGAGGTCCCACTCCTCCGGGTAGACACCGAGAGGCGCGTACTGCGCGAAGACGTCGGAGACCACGTCGGTCAGGAAGACGCGGGTCTGGTCGCCGAGGCCCTCGCCCTCCAGGATGCGGCGACGCGTGTCGTAGATGACCTCGCGCTGGCGGTTCATGACCTCGTCGTACTTGAGGACGTTCTTGCGTCGCTCGAAGTTCTGCGACTCCACCTGCCGCTGCGCGTTGGCGATCGCGCGGGTCACCAGCCGGTGCGTGATCGGCACGTCCTCGGGCAGGCTCAACCGGTCCATCAGGCTGGCAACCGTCTTGGTGGCGAACATCCGCATGAGGTCATCCTCGAGGGACAGGAAGAACCTGGACGCGCCAGGGTCACCCTGCCGGCCGGAGCGACCACGGAGCTGGTTGTCGATCCGCCGGGACTCGTGTCGCTCGGTCCCGAGCACGCACAGCCCGCCGAGCTGCACGACCTTGTCGTGCTCGGCGGCGACCTCCCCGGTCTTGATCTCGACCTCGGACTGCAGCGCCTGGCTCCACGCCTCGGGATCCGTCTCGTCCGGATCCATGCCGTTGACCCGCAGCGACTCCTGCGCCAGGTACTCCACGTTGCCGCCAAGCATGATGTCCACACCACGCCCGGCCATGTTGGTCGCGACCGTCACCGCGCCCAGCCGCCCAGCCTGCGCGATGATGTGCGCCTCACGCTCGTGGTGCTTGGCGTTGAGCACGCTGTGCTTGATGCCGCGTCGGTCCAGCATGCGCGACACCCGCTCCGACTTCTCGATCGAGACGGTCCCGATCAGGATCGGCTGGCCTGCCTCGTGCCGCTCCGCGACTTCCTCCACCAGCGCCGTGAACTTCGCCTGCTCGGTCTTGTAGATGACGTCCGCATGATCCTCGCGGATCATCGGGCGGTTCGTCGGGACCTCCACCACACCGAGCTTGTAGATGTGGTTGAACTCCGCCTCTTCGGTCTTGGCCGTACCCGTCATCCCCGCCAGCTTGTCGTACAGCCGGAAGTAGTTCTGCAGCGTGATGGTGGCGTAGGTCTGGTTCTCCTCTTTGATCCGGACGCCTTCCTTGGCCTCGATCGCCTGGTGCAGCCCCTCGGAGTACCGCCTGCCCTCCAGCACTCGACCGGTGAACTCGTCGACGATGAGCACCTCACCGTCGCGGACGATGTAGTCCCGGTCTCGCTTGTACAGCTCCTTCGCCCGGACCGCGTTCTGCAGGTGCTGCACCAGGGGCGTGTTCAGCGAGTCGTAGAGGTTCTCGATGCCCAACGTCTGCTCGACGGTCGCCACACCCTCCTCGTTGATCGCCACGGTGTGCTTGCCCTCGTCCACCTCGTAGTGGACGTCACGCCGCATCCTCGGAGTGATCCGGGCGAACTGCTGGTACCAGCGGGCGCCCTGCTCGGCCGGGCCGGAGATGATCAACGGGGTCCGCGCCTCGTCCACCAGGATCGAGTCGACCTCGTCCACGATGGCGAAGTTGTGGCCGCGCTGGACCAGCTCGTCGGTGGCCAGCGCCATGTTGTCCCGCAGGTAGTCGAAGCCGAACTCGTTGTTGGTGCCGTGGGTGATGTCGGCGGCGTAGTTGGGCCGCCGCTCCCACGGCGTCATCGAGGCCAGGATCACGCCCACGTCCAGGCCGAGGAACCGGTAGATGGCTCCCATCCACTCGGCGTCGCGCTTGGCCAGGTAGTCGTTAACCGTGATGATGTGCACGCCCTCACCGGTCAGGGCGTTCAGATAGGCGGGAAGCGTGGCCACCAGCGTCTTGCCCTCACCGGTGCGCATCTCGGCGATCTGCCCCCAGTGCAGGGCGGCCCCACCCACCAGCTGGACGTCGAAGTGCCGTTTGCCGAGGATCCTGCGCGACGCTTCCCGGACCGTAGCGAACGCCTCGGGGAGCAGGTCGTCGAGATCCTCCTCGCCGTCCTCCAGCCGCTGGCGGAACACATCGCTCAGCTCTCGCAGCTCGGCGTCCGAGCGGGCCTCCATCTCGGCTTCCAGCGCGTTGATGGGAGCCACCATCGCCTGCGCGCGACGGAGATCTCTCCCCGAGCCGACGCTCAGGAGCTTGGACAGAACCACGGGTTGGGCGCCTCCTTAGAACCGGCCGAGCAGGTCCCCGCCCGGCCGGGTTGCACAGTCATTTGGAGCAAAGATTGGGTGAAGACCTCTCATTTTAGCGAGCCTGCCGCCGCTCTGGGCGCCTGCCTCGGGCACCTGAAACAGGCGCGCTCGCCGGAGCCGACGCCGGCAGTTCAAGGCGCACCGCCACCATACGCACCCGGTCAACCGGAGCGCCACCCGGGACGACCACGCGCTCCCGGAAGTTGCCGACCACGGGAACCCCCGACACCGCTCAGCCGAGCCGCGTGGCCAAGCGCTGGTAGTCGACGGCGACGCGGTCGGGGTCGACGGTGATCTCGAAGGCGCCGTACTCGTCGTCCGCGTACTCCCATCGGTCCGCGGCGAGGTGCCGGTACCGCTGGGTCAGGGGTCGCACGGTGAGCGCTGGTGTCTCCACGAAGGCCGCCCTGACCTGGATCTCGCCACCGATGGGGACGTCGTGGGATCGGAGGACCAGGGCGTTGGTGAACGGGTTGCCGGCGATGTCCACGACGTCGTAGTCCCGGTCCCGCAGTCCCTCCAGCCGTAGATCGCTGGTTCCCGCGGCAGCGGTGACCTCGACCGCGGTCCAGTTGTGCTCCCACCGGCCGTTCAGTTCGATGGTGAACCGGGTCGACCAAGCTTCGACGCCCTCGACGCAGATCTCGTGGCCCGCCACCCGGACCAGATCATCGCCTTCCTCGACGCGAACAAAGCTGATGCCCTCCAGGTCGAGCCGGCGCCACGCGTAGGTCGAGACTCTCATCGGCCAGCAACCTCCCCCATACCGGATGTCCTCTTAACGGGAGGAGAGGGGCCGCGGTGGTGTCGAGATGTCCCAGCCGTAGCGGTCGGTGTCGAGGATGAAGGCCGCCGCGCCCAGCAGCGGGGCGTCGCCGCCGAGCTTGCCGGCGACGACCCGGCACGCGGCGGCGAACTCCATCCGGGCGTGAACCGCGAAGGCTTCGTGGAGGGCGTCCCAGAACGGCGGGCCGGACTGCGAGAAGCCACCGCCGATCGCCACCATCTCGAGGTCCAACAGGTTCGCGCAGGAAGCGATGGCGACGCCGACAGCTCGACCTGCTCGCTCGATATTGCGGATGGCGATGCTGTTGCCGGCGGCGGCGGATGCTGCCAGTCCGACACCGTCGGCTTCCATGGTCGCGTCCGGCCGCCAGCCCTCCGCCAAGGCCCGCCGCACGGTGTGGGGGCCCGCGGCGACCGCTTCGAGGCAACCGTAACCGCCGCACGCGCACCGGGGCCCGTCCTGCTCGACGACGACATGACCGATATGGCCGGCATTCCCGCTGATCCCGTGGTAGAGCCGGCGATTGAGGATCAGCCCGCCGCCCACGCCGGTCGACACCGTCATGCCGAGGAGATCGGCGGTCCCGACACCAGCGCCCTTCCAGTGCTCGCCCACCGCGATGCCGACGGCGTCGTTGTGGATGCGGACCGGCTCGACCTCGAACTCCCGGAGGAGGCGCTCACGGAGCGGAAACCCGCGCCATGCCGGCATGTTGAGCGGCGAGACCTCCCCGGCGGGCCAGATCATCGGTCCCCCGCAGGAGACGCCGATACCATCGAGCTCGCCGGGCAGGCTGTCCGCGCCCCTGAGCGCGGCAGCGCAACAGGCGATCAGCGCTTCGTACAGCGCCTCCGAATCGGTGCCGCGGTGGGACGGGACCCGGGCTCGGCTGAGAATTCGGGCATCCGCGTCCACGACGGCAGCCGCGAGCTTGGTGCCACCGACATCGACGGCGAGGACACGGTCCACGCCAACGCCTATTTGATCTCGAGCAGCTTCTCACGCACCGCGTAGACGACCGCCTCCATCCTCGAATGCAGGTGCAGCTTCTCGAGGATGTTGCGGATGTGGTTCTTCACGGTGTTCTCGGAGATGTACAGCTCTTTGGCGATGTCGCGGTTGTTGTGGCCCTTGGCGACCAGCTTGAGGACCTCCATCTCACGGTCCGTCAACCTGGGTGTGGGGAGCTGCTGCTTCTCGTCCGCCCGCTTGACCATGCTGGCGAACTCGTCGAGCAGCTTGGAGGCCATCGATGGGGAGATCAGCGACTGGCCCTTGGCGACCGAGCGGATGGCGTTGGCGACCTCCTCGATGGAGATCTCCTTCAGCAGGTAGCCGTTCGCACCCGCCTTGATGGCGTCGTAGAGGTCCGCCTCCTCATCGGAGATGGTCAGCATCAGGATCTTGGCATGGGGGATGAGGTCCTTGATGGCCTGTGTCGCTTCGATGCCTCCCCTCCGAGGCATGCGAACGTCCATCAGGACGACATCGGGCATGAGCTCCTGGGCCTTCTCGATGGCCTCGGCGCCATCGCCGGCCTCGCCCACGACCTCGACGTCGTCTTCCTGCTCGAGGACCATCTCGAGCCCGCGACGGAACAATGCGTGGTCGTCCACGATCAGCACGCGGATGGCGTCTCCTGCGCCCCGCGGTCGTGACTGCCGGTCGTCGGCCACGCTCTCCCCTCTCACTTCCTGGCGCATTTCCAAGCGCCCCTTCACACTTCGGGCTCGATGAGCCCATAACCGCCGTTACGGCGACGGTACACGACGTTTGCCCACTGCGTCTCGGCGTTCGAGAACAAGAAGAAGTCGTGCCCAAGGAGTTCCATCTGCTCGATAGCCTCCTCTGGGGTCATAGGCTTCATCTCGATTCTCTTGTATCTCGCGAAAAGCTGCTCGCCCGTCTCGTCTGTCTCGGGAGGTTGGGCCGGGGGAATCATGGCCTTGACGCCCTCGGCGTGCTGCGTCCTGTCGACCCGGCGGCCCTTGAGCTTCTTGATCTGGCGCTCGAGCCGGTCAATGACCTGATCCACGGCGGCTGCGGGGTCGACCGCGCTCGCGTGGGCCCGGACCAGCCGGGACTTGGTGGTCACGGTCACCTCGACCGTGTGCGCCTGGGGCACCCGCGGGTTGCGCTCCTCGGAGAACTCCACGTCCATGGCCAGGATCCGGTCATCGAACCGCTGGATCTTGGCGAGCTTGTGCTCGGCGTGTGCACGCAGCTTCTCGGGCACGTCGACGTTCTTGCCCTTCACCGTGAACTGCATGGGCCGCTCCCCATCTGACCGTCGGTACTGGTCGGAAGCGTTGGAATACGCACCGCCAGCCCGCACCCCCCTCGGTCGCCAGCCCGTATTTTCGGGCCGCGACTGGATTGCCGATCCCTCGACCTGCGGTCCGCGTCCCCAAAACGGGCCGCCGCCGTTCGCAATGGCGGGATTCTACACACTCGAAACATGGGTCAACCAGACAATACGACCGCCCTAGTCCGAGTAGGCCCCCTCTGACCAGCGAAGCTAGCATGAAGTGACTCAACCGCGCGACGGCAGGGCCCCGTCGCAGCGGCTATCAGGGCGGTTCTCGCCTGCCCGGCCGCGCGCCGGGGGAGCGCGGATCAGCGGGCGGGCCGAAGGCGGCGCTGGAGGCGCCGAGGACGGCGACCTCGACATCGCGGGCGCCAGCGCGGCGCAGCGCCGAGACCGCGCCGGCCAGGGTCCGGCCTGTGGTGGCGACGTCGTCGATCACCAGAACGCGGCCGCCTTCGAGCCGGTGCCGGACCCTGGGAGGCGGGCGCGCGCCTGCCCGATCCACCGGGGCCGGGCCGCGCTGATCGCAGTCGGCCCGGGCGCCCAAGTCCGGCCCGACCCGGGCCCTGCGATCGAGGCCGACCCGGGCCCTGCGATCGAGGCCGGCCCGGGCGCGGCCGAGGTCGCGGCCGGCCATCGGGACGAGCAGGTCGACCAAGGGCAGGTCCAGCGCGCCGGCGACGCCGGCCGCGACCTGCCTGGCGTGGTCGCGCGGCAGTCCGCGGGCGGGACGCGCGGCGATCCAGGTCACCAGGTCGGCGCCGATCCCCGCGGCCAGCAGCAGCGAGCCGAGGCGCCTGCCGAGCGCTCCGAGAGCGGCCGCCTGACCTCGCAACTTGCCGGCCAGCACCGCTGCTCGCAGTGCGTCGCCGTACAGGCCGAGCGCCCACATGGTCACGGTCGGTTCGGCGGCCAGGCTCCAGGGCCCAGGCCCGGCCGGCTCGGGCGGCAGGCAGACCGAGCAGCACGGCCAAGCGTCAGCAGCCCCGCACGCGAGGCAGTCGGGTGGCCGGAGAAAGCCGCTCAGCACATTGAGGATCGCCATACCAGAAGCCTAGCCAAGCGCGGCGACAAGTTGATCCGGCTGTCCACACCCCCCGGAGAGGGCTGGGCTGGACGCCCTCAGCGTGTGGCGAAACTCGGCTCGTTGTCGAAGCCGTTGCTGCCGGGAGACGTGAGCTGGCGGAGGCTCGCGCCGAGGCGGTCGATCATCCACAGGGAGGTGCCGTCCTCGGACTGGACCACGAAGATGAAGCGGTTGCCGGTCGGGTCGACCGTGAGCTCGTCTCCGATGTCGACGGCGTTCTCGCTGGTCGGGACGAGGTTCAGCAGCGGGGTCGGGTCCCAGCCGTCCGGATCCATGATCCACAGCTTGCCCAGGTCGTCCTTGTTGCCGGTCTTGCCGATGAAGGCGATCGTCGAGCTGTCGACCCACACCGGGCTGTACACCTCGCCGAGGCCGGGGGCGATCGGGCGCGGGAACCAGTCCACCACCCCACTCGGGCTGAGCAGGCCGAGGAAGAGCAGGCCGCCGTCACCGAAGCTGGCCCGCCGGCCCGCGCCGACCCCGAGCACGAACGCGCCGTCCGGGCTCACCCGCAGCACGGTCGGACGCAGCCCGCCGGGCATCGGCGCCAAGGTGAGCCTGGACGCCCGCTGCGTCCCGGGCGTGACGCCGAGCAGCTCGACCTGATCGCCGGTCTGCCGCATCACCAGCAGCTTGGAGGCATCGGGCAGCCACGACGGCGGGGAGAGCTGGCCCCGCACCCCGGTAGGTTTGACGGTGGCGCCGTCGCCGGAGCCGATCCACAGCGAGCGGTCACCGCCGTCGCCGAGCAGCAGGAACGCGAGCCGGTTGCCGTGCGAGGCCCAGGTCGGCGCGAGCTTCTGCCCGGTGGCGTTGTAGGGCAGCAGGGTGGGCCGTGCGCTGGGCACGAGCTCGGTGGTGTAGAGCTCGCCATTGCGCGCGAACACGAGCCGGCTGGGGCTGCCCGGCCGTTGCGGCAACAGACCGGTGAACAGGTCGCCGAGCGGCGGTGTGGTCCGCCGCCAGGCCCTGTCCGCGTCGAAACGATCCGGGCCGAGCGCGGTCGCCGGCTGGCCGTCGACGGTCAGCTTGACCGTGGCCGTCGGGATCAGGCGGGTGATCGTCCACACCACCTGGCCGAGGCGCAGCGCGCCCAGTCCGAGCGTCGGGGCGGCGAACTGGCTGGACAGATCGACGGTGACCACGTTGTCGGTGTAGTCGACCCGCCGCAGTTGCGTGCCCTCCGGGATGGCGCTGGTGAACGTCCGGCTCACCCGTCCCTCGGGCTCCTCCAGGAGCGACCGCATGGCGGCCTCCGCCCGCAGTTGCAACGCGACGACCTGCTGGGTGCCGGCCGCCGGCCGTGGCAGGAAGAGCTGCACGGGCGCCAGGTGCTGCCGGTCGGGGGCGACCAGGAAGAGGTCGACCGGCCCGTAGAGCTGCTTGAAGTTGGTGTCGTCGATCCAGGGAGCCTTCTCCGGGTTGGCGACGCGCCACTCCCCGTCCACCTGTCGGAGGCGGAGCTGGATGTTGACCTGCCGCGAGTCGGGCACCCAGCGGCGGTCGTCGAGCGTTCCCACGAGCTGGAGCCGGACGCCGACGACCTTCTGGCCACGGTCGTCGATGGCAGCCTGCGGCTGGAACTCGCCGTGATAGACGCTGACGGCTCGACCGCTCTTCCACCCCTCCACCTGCGCGTGCGCCGACTTGTCGGGCACGATCCAAGGCAACGCGCGGTCGGGGTCGCCCGTGGCCATCGCGCGCATGAAGCCCTGCGCCACCTGGGCCTCGCTCAGGCCGGGCCGAGGGCCGCTCCCCGGGCCGGAAGACTCCCTCGGCGGCTGCGCCGGAGGCACGGGGCTGACCACCACCACCTTGTTGCTCGGCGGCACGCCGGTGGTGCACGCCGCCAGCGACAGGGTCGCGATGAGGGTCAGGAGCACGCCAACGGGGCGACGGTCAGCCACCCAGCACGACCTCCGCCTCGCTCTGGCTACCACCGTCGGTGCTCGCCGCCGCCTCCGGCTTCGGCTCGGCCGCGGCGTCCTCATCCGGAAACGGCTCGGTCTGCGGCTTGGCGGCCGGGAGCACCACCGTGAACACCGACCCCTCCCCGACCTCGCTGGTCACAGTGATCGAGCCGCCGTGCAGGTGGACGTTCTCGAGCGCGATCGCCAGGCCGAGCCCGGTCCCGCCGGTGGTCTTGGCGCGGTGGGCGTCGGCCCGGTAGAAGCGCTCGAAGATATGGTGGAGGTCCTCGGCGGGAATGCCCTCGCCCTCGTCCTCGACCTTGATCACGACCTCGTCGTCGCGGCGGGCGGCGTTCACCCGCACGGCGCCCTCGGTGGTGTGCTCGATCCCGTTCTTGACCAGGTTGGAGAAGACACGGTCCAGGCGGCGGGGGTCGGCGGCGACCAGCGGCGCGCCCTCTCTGGTGTCGACCACCAGGCTCACGCTCACCTTGCGGCCGTGGGCGATCGGGTCGAGCGCATCGATCACCTCGTCCAGCAGACGGCCGAGATCGACCTCGACCGGCTCCAGTCGGACCACACCGGCATCGAAGCGGCTGATCTCGAGCAGGTCCTCGAGCAGGTTCTCGAACCGCTCCAGCTCGCGTTCGAGCAGCACGGCGGCTCGTTGCGCGTCGGGCGGGAGGTTGGCGCGGGCGGCGTGGATGTAGTCGGCGGCCATCCGCACGGTCGCAAGTGGCGTCCGCAGCTCGTGGCTCACGTCCGACACGAAACGGGCCTGCAGGTTGGAGACGTTCTCCAGCTCGCCGATCTTCTGGGCGAGGGCGTCGGTCATGCGGTTGAAGGACTCGGCCAGCCGGCCGAAGTCGTCGTGGGTGGTGATCTGCGGGATGCGGGCTTCGAGGTTGCCGGCGGCGATCTCCTCGGCGACGTCCCTGGCTCGCTGGACCGGCCGGAGCACCCGGCCGATGAGGATCGCCGCCATCACGATCACCGCGGCGAGCAGTCCCACGCTCACGATCACCAGGAAGTTGGTGAGCCGGTTGAGCGTCTCCTCCTGGAATGTCAGGGGATAGAAAAAGTACGACTCGTAATCGCCCTGGTCGGATCGAATCGGCGCTCCCACGACCAGCATGCGACCCGGCCCGATCGGCGAGTCGACGTAGACGAAGGCGATCTCCGACCTGAGGAACACCCGGTTGACCAGGGCGGACGGCACTTGCTCGATCTTGAAGCGGTCGTCCGACTCGCTCGACAACTCGGCGCTGCGGACGATCACCGCCTTGAAGCCGGGCGGCCCGCCACCCCGCGCGCTGGTCAGCTCCTGCACGAGCGCCATCTGCGCCTCGCGCTCCGGGAGGCCGACGGTGTTGGCGAGCGCGGCGGGCGCCTGGCTGGTGAGCCGCTGCACCTCCTGGACGGCCTCGCCGCTGCGCTGGTCATACAGCGAGTTGGCCAGCAACGCGCGCAGCGAGAGCCCGAGCAGGAGGAGCGCGCAGACCGCGACCGCCGACGCGAAGAGCACGACTCTGGCTCGCAGGTCGAGGCGGGGCGGACGGAACCAGCGCACGGCACTTCCTCTTCGGGAGATCTACGTCCCGACCTCGGGGGCGATGCCGGGATCCTCGGCACCCGTCTCCGGCCCGATGCGGTAACCGACGCCGCGGACCGTCTGCACGACCCGCGGGTTCTCCGGGTCGTCCTCGATCTTCGCGCGAAGCCGCTGCACGTGCACGTTGACCAGGCGAGTGTCGCCAGCGTAGCGATACCCCCACACCTGCTCGAGCAGGACCTCGCGAGTGAAGACCTGGCGCGGACGGCGCGCCAGGGTGGCCAGCAGCTCGAACTCGAGTGGCGTCAGGTTGATGGACTTGCCGCCCTTGGTGACCTGGTGGGCCATCACGTCCATCTCGATGTCATGGAACCGCAGCGTCTCGGCACCCTCCGTGTCCCGCCGCCGCAGCCTCGCCCGGATCCGCGCCACCAGCTCCTTGGCGGAGAACGGCTTGGTGATGTAATCGTCGGCGCCCGATTCGAGGCCGAGCACGATGTCGACCGTGTCGGTCTTGGCGGTCAGCATCACGATCGGCACGCCGGACTCCATGCGCAGCTCGCGGCAGATCTCCAGGCCATCCTTGCCGGGCAGCATCAGGTCGAGCAGCACCAGATCCGGCTTGGCTTGGTGGAACGCGGCGATCGCCTGATCCCCCGAGCGCACGAATACGGGCTCGAAGCCCTCTTGTCTGAGGACGATGCCGAGCATCTCCCCTAGGGACGGGTCGTCGTCGACGACCAGGACCCTGCCTCGCAAGCGTCTCGCCTCCTCCCACCGGCAACCGGCCAAGGATGCCATGACCTTGGGACGGAGGGGAGTCCCCCCGTTATCCACAGAGCCGTGACCGGTCATTGACCGGCTCCGGCGCCCCCACGAAAATGCGCGCGAAGACGGGCACGACAGCAGGCCGCAGCAACAACTCAACGGTAGTCGAAGCAGGTCGAGGCGCGGATTGCAAGCGCCCGGGTCGACGGTCGAGATCGGAGATGAACCTGGTGGGCAGTACACCACCTCCTCAGGGGCCGGATGAGGGGGCAGAAGCGGCGGGCTCGCCGAACGCTGGCGACCGCGACGCGGCCTTGCCCGGGGCCACCAGCGAGGAGGATTCGGGCTGGGTCGCACCCGGAGCGCCCACCGGCCCCGAGCCAGCCGGGACTGTGGCGCCGCCGGCCCCGGGTCCCCCATCGCCCGGGCCGGCCCCGCCGTCGCCGGGCTGGGGTCCGCCGTCGCCGTGGTCGGGCTCGGGTGAGCCGCCGGGGCGTGGGTCGGGCCCGCCGTCGCCTGGCCAGCCGTCGTCGTGGTCCGGCGGCGGGGAGCAGCCGGCGGGGTGGGGCCCGCCTCCACAGCCCGCATGGGGCGGCGCCGCTGGCTGGGGCACTCCTGGCTACGAGCCGCCGGTGCTGCTGCCCAAGGCCGGCAGCGCGCGGACGGGACCGCTCCCGCTGCACCCGATGTCGTTCAGCGACGTGCTCGACGGCGCCTTCCGGCTGCTCAGGGCGAACCTCGCGACGATCGTGCTGGTCACGGCCGTCTTTTTCGTCCCGCTGGAGCTGATCAGCGCATTCCTCAGTCGCGATCTGTTCGGCGGGCAGAGCCTGCTCCGGGTCTTCCAGGACCCGTCGCTGGCCGAACAGGACTTCGGTGGCGGGCTCTCCGGGGTCGAGCTGGGCGGGACGATCGGCACCGCGCTGCTCGGCCTGCTGATCACCCCGTTCGTCGGTGGCGCGATCACCCAGGTGGTGGCCGCGAGCTACCTGGGCCGGCAGCTCTCCGCAGGCGACGCCATCCGGACCACGGGACGTCGCGTCTGGGCGCTGCTGGGCGCGGCGATCTTCGTCCACGTGATCGAAGCCGTCGGACTCGTACTGTGCCTGCTGCCGGCGCTGGTCGCGATGACGTTCCTGATCTGCACGACGCCGGCGGTCGTGATCGAGTGGCTCGGGCCGCTCAAGAGCATGCGCCGGTCGCTCGCCCTGGTGCGGCCACGCTTCTGGCCCGTGCTCGGCATCGCGGTCGTGAGCGGGCTGCTCGCAGCCTTCCTGAAAGGCGTCCTGAGCACACCGTTCACGCTCGGGGCGGAGCTGGTGGGATTTCGGTGGGGCTTCATCCTCCTGGCGGTCGGCTCGATCGTGCCGGCGCTGCTCGCCTCACCCTTCGTGTCGATCGTGGCCACGCTCGTCTATTTCGACGCTCGTATCCGCCATGAAGGCTTCGACCTCCAGATGATCGCCAGGGGGCTCGCCGATGGCGACGCATCAGCCCGCTGAGCCCTCGCTGGGCCGGGGCGCGGGGCTGGCCGGGCGACGGCTGGCGGCGGCGGTCGCGCCGGGGTTCCTGGCCGACCTTCCGGTGCCATCGCGCGACCCCGGAGAGATCCACCGGGCGGTGAACGAGGTGCTGGCGCGGCGGGAGTTCCGGCCGGCGGCGCAGCCGCTGCTCGACAGGATCTGGACCTGGATCGTCGCGCGTCTCGGCGAGCTGCTCGCCGAGCTGACCGCGAGCACGGCGGGATCGATTATCGGATTGGTGGTCTTCCTGGTGATCCTGGCGGTCCTTGGCGTGCTCGCGGCGCGGTTCGTCCGAACGATGAGCAGGAGTCCCGAGGTGGCCGCCGCGATCGTGTCCATACCGCAGCGCAGCGCCGCCGAATGGCGCGCCGAGGCCGAGGCGCACGAGGCGGCCCGCGAGTGGCGCCAGGCGGTGCGCTGCCGCTACCGGGCGCTGGTCGCGGACCTGGCTAGCCGCGGCGTGGTCGAGGAGGTCCCGGGGCGCACGTCAGGCGAGTACCGGGGCGAGGTGAGCCGCAACCTGCCCAATGCCTCCGAGGCGTTCGCCGGCGCGACCGAGGTGTTCGACCGGGCGTGGTACGGCCGCCGACCGACCGGTGAGGGCGAGGCGACCAGGTTCCGGGACCTCGCCGGTCGCGTTCTGGCACGGGTGCCGGCATGAACGCCCGCCGGCTGCTGGTCTGGGTCCTGATCGTCGGCGGCATCCTGCTTGCGGCCGTGGTCGGCTCCCGCCGGGCCGATCAGGGGCTGCCGCTCGATCCCAGCTCACCAGGGCCGAACGGCACCAAAGCGCTGGTCGAGACGCTCCGGGCGCTGGGCGCCAAGGTCTCGGTCTCCAGCGAGCTACCGTCGGATGGAGGGACCGCGCTGCTGCTGGCCGACAACCTCAGCGAGCAGCGGAGGGCGCGCCTGCTCGACTGGGTGCGGCGGGGTGGCACCCTGGTGGTCGCCGACCCGAGCTCGCGGGTGACCCGGGTCGAGCCCATCGGCGACACCCGCATCGGCCTGCTCGACGCTGAACTGGAGCCGACATGCGCGCTGCCGGCCGTGCGGGACGTGCGCAGGGTGTCCGCGCCAGGCGGCATCGTCTTCAGGGTGCCCGCGGGTGCGCAGGGCTGCTTTCCTCGAGGCCACGGCGCCTGGCTGGTGGTCCAGCCAACCGGCAGCGGCACGGTGGTGCGGCTCGGGGGCGCCAGCGCCCTGGTCAACCAGCGGATCAACAGGACGGACAACGCCGTGCTGATCGTGGACCTGCTGTCGCCGGCGCCCGGCCCCGAGGTCGTGGTCCTGCGGCCGCCACCCCCTGGAGGCGGTTCCAAGGGCCTCAGCGACCTGATCGCGCCGCGGGTCAAGCTCACGCTCGTGCAGCTCGTCGTGGCCTTCCTCCTGCTGGCCGTGTGGCGCAGCCGCCGGCTGGGCCGCCCGGTGACCGAGCCGACGGTCGTCCGCATCCCGGGGTCCGAGCTGGTGGTGGCCGTTGGCAACCTGCTGCGCCGGGCTCGCCACCGTGGACAGGCGGCGGCCCTGCTCGCCGGCGACCTGCGCCGTACGCTGACCGAGCGGCTCGGGCTGCCGGCCGGCACGCCGCCGGAGCAGGTGGCCGAGACGGTCGCCGTCCGAACCGGGATCGACCGTGAACGCGTGCTGGCCGCCCTCCAACCGCCCACCCCACGAGACGACGCCGCGCTGGTCGCGCTCGGCCAGGCCATCGACACCATCCGTACGGAGGTCTCCAGTGCCCACGGAGCCAGGTAGCAACGGAGGATCGCCCCCGCCGCAGAGCGGATCCGGCCAGGCCGGCCCGCGGACGGCGGTGTTGCGCGTCCGCCAGGAGATCGCCAAGGCGGTCGTCGGTCAGGACGGGGCGGTCTCCGGCCTGGTGGCCGCCCTGCTGGTGCGTGGTCATGTCCTGCTCGAGGGCGTGCCGGGTGTCGCGAAGACGCTGCTGGTCAAGACGCTGGCTCGCACCCTCGACTTGAGCTTCAAGCGGGTCCAGTTCACTCCCGACCTGATGCCCTCCGATATCCTCGGCCAGATGATCTTCCAGCAGCGCGACGGCTCCTTCCGGTTCCGGGAGGGACCGGTGTTCACCAACCTGCTGCTGGCCGACGAGATCAACCGAACACCGCCGAAGACCCAGGCCGCGCTCCTGGAGGCCATGGAGGAGCGGCAGGTGACGGTCGAGGGGCAGGGCATCGAGCTGCCCGACCCCTTCCTGGTCGTCGCCACCCAGAACCCGATCGAGTACGAGGGCACCTACCCGTTGCCCGAGGCCCAACTCGACCGCTTCCTGTTCAAGTTGGTGCTCGCCTATCCGACCGCCGAGCAGGAGCAGTCGGTGCTGGCTCGCCACGAGGCGGGCATGGACCCGCACGACCTCGCGACGCTCGGCGTCAGCGCGGTCGCCGGCAGGGACGACCTGGCCAGCGCCCGCAAGGAGGTCGCCGCCGTCCCGGTGGAGCCGCCCGTGCAGGCCTACATCGTGTCGATCGTCCGCGCGACCAGGGAATCCCCGTCCCTCGGGCTGGGGGTGTCGCCCCGCGGCGCCGCCATGCTGCTCCACGCCGCCAAGGCGTGGGCCTGGCTGGCGGGCAAGCAGTTCGTCACCCCTGACGAGGTCAAGGCGGTCGCCAAGCCGACGCTGCGGCACCGGATCGAGCTGCGGCCCGAGGTCGAGCTGGAGGGTGTGACGGCCGACGGCGTGCTCGACGGCGTCCTGGCCTCGGTGCCGGTACCCCGCTGAGATGCCGGTCCTCACCTGGCGTCTCGCCGCCGCGGCCGCCGCTGCCTCCGGCCTGGTGCTGTTGCTGCCGGTGCCGGCGCCCTGGGGTCTGCTGGCGGTCGACGGCGCGCTGCTGCTGGCCGCCCTGGTCGACTGGCTGCTGGCGACGCGCCCGTCCGAGCTGGAGGTCGAGCGGGAGCTGCCGGGCATCGTCCCGCTCGGCACCCAGGCGCGGATCGCATGGACGGTGGCGCACCGGCGCGACGCGCCACGACGCACCGGGCGGCCGCTACGCGTGCGGATGGCCGACGAGCTGGCCCCGTCCCTCAGGGCGGCGACACGGCGCGCCCGGGTGGTGCTGGCGCCCGGAGGGCGGGCGAGCGCCGCCACCACCATCCGCCCGGAGCGTCGGGGACGCTTCACCCCGGGCGAGATGGTGGTGCGGGTCGACGGGCCGCTCGGCCTGGTCGCGCGCCAGGGCCGCCAACGGCTCGAAGGCGTGCTGCGCGTGTACCCGCCGTTCCACTCCAGGGACGAGGCGGAGCTGCGCATCAACAAGGCCAGGATCCTGGAGGTCGGCCTTCGCTCGGCGCAGGGCCTTGGCGGCGGGACCGAGTTCGACTCGCTGCGCGAGTACGGCGTTGACGACGAGTTCCGCCGCATGGACTGGGCAGCGACCGCACGCGCGAACAAGCCGATCGTCCGCACCTACCGGGCGGAGCGAAACCAGACCGTCCTGCTGCTGCTGGACGCCGGCCGCACCATGGCCGGACTGGTCGCCGGGGTGCCCCGGCTCGAGCACGCCATGGACGCGGTGATGATGCTCACCGCCGTGGCCACGCGGCTCGGCGACCGCGCCGGCATGGTCGCCTTCGACTCCGAGGTCCGTGCGATGGTCGGGGCCGGCCATGCCCGCGACCAGCTCTCCAGGGTGACCGAGGCGATGTACTCGTTGGAGCCCAAGCTGGTCGAGAGCGATTACCGGGGAGCGTTCGCCGCCACCCTGTCCCGCTTCCGGCGGCGCACCATGCTCGTGGTCCTTACCGAGCTCGCGGAGCAGGCCGTGACGCAGAGCCTGGTCCCGGCCCTGCCGCTGATCGCGCGGGACCATCTGATGGTGGTGGCCAGCGTCACCGATCCGCAGGTCAGTCAGTGGGCGACCTCCAGCCCGCTCGAGCCGGGCGCCGCCTACCGCAAGGCGGCCGCAACCGCCGCGCTCGCCGACCGCCGGCGCACCGTCGCGCGCCTGCGCGGCCTCGGCGCCGTGGTGGTGGACGCGCCGCCCGGCCGGCTGGCACCCGACCTCGCCGACGCCTACCTGAAGGTCAAGGCAACCGGTCGACTGTGAGGCCACGCCGCCGGGAGGCGGTGATGCGGGGGGCGTGGTCGCGTTCGGGGGCGAGCCAGCCGCCCTCGTCCTCCTCGCCGAGGGCTCCGGTGAAGCCGTGGGCGGCGGCCCGGCGGCCGAGGGCGATGGCATAGGCGAGGAAGGCGATCTCTGCGAGGGCGCCGATGCCGACTCGCGCCGCGGTGGGCCAGGGCCTGCCGGTGACGAACCCCTCGATGGTGCCGGCGGCAGCGAAGGTGAGGATGAGCCCGATGACGATCACGACGGCGCGCCGGCCCTCCTCCGCCAGGGCCGAAAGGCGCGGGCGGTCGCCGGGGTCGATCAGCGTCCAGCCCAGGCGCAGCCCGGCCGCTCCGGCGATGAACACGCTGGTCAATTCGAGCATGCCGTGTGGCAGGATCAGCCCCCAGAATTTGGGCTGCTGCCCGACGGCGGCGAACAGCCCCAGCGCGACGCCCAGATTGGCCCCGTTGACGATCAGCACGTACAGCGTGCCCACGCACAGAAGGATCCCGATCGCGAACGCCACGAAGGCGACCTGGACGTTGTTGGAGAACACCGACGCCGCGAACTCGCTGGCCGGCGCGGACGAGTAGTAGGCCTCGAAGTCGTGGTTGACGTACGCCTCCCGGACGGCGGCCGGAGCGGTCGCCTCGACCGCAGCCGGCGAATTCGCCAGCCAGATCCCGAAGCCGACCGCGGGTAGGACGCTGACCAGCGCGGCCACCACCACGAACCAGCGGATGTGCCAGAGCGCCGCCGGGAAGGTCATGGCGAAGAAGCGGCCGACCGCCCGCAGCGTCCGCGGCCTGGCCCCATAGACGACCGCTCCCGACCTGGCCACGAGCCCGCTGAGCTTGGCGGTCAGCGCGGGATCGCGGTAGTAGGTGCGGGCGTACGACAGGTGGGTGGCGACCCGCTGGTAGAGCTGGACGAGCTCTTCCAGCTCCGCGGCGTTCAGGCGCCCGGCACCGCGCTGTGCCCGTATGGTGAGCTGGCCGAGGCGGTCCCAGACGGGCGCGTTGCTCGCGATGTACTGGTCGATGTCCACGCCTGGATTCTAGGTCTCGCCGTCGCGCGCCGGACACGGATTAGGCTGGAGGGCATCTGGCAGCTCCCTCGAATGCCGAAAGGCCGTCGCCATGGCGCAGCTCGAACAGCCTCGCATGGTCACTCCCGAAGCGGTGGCGCTGGAGTTCACCACCGCCAACGTCGGGTCGCGCATCCTGGCGTTCGTAATCGACGCGGCCATCGTGACGGTGGTCTCGTTCCTGGGGATCCTCCCGCTGGCGCTGACCGACGCCACGCTGCCTGACTGGCTGGTGGCTTCGATCCTGGTCATCCTGATTCCCGGCTGGTACTTCGGCTATTTCACGGTCAGCGAGACGCTCTGGAGAGGGCGGACCGTTGGCAAGGCCGCGCTCGGCCTGCGGGTCGTGACCAAGGAGGGAGGGCCGGTCCGGTTCCGGCACGCGGCCATCAGGACGCTGCTCGGGCTGGTGGACTTCGGCATCGGCTCCGGCTTCTTCGCCATCCTGCTCATCCTGCTCACCAGGGACAATCAGCGGCTCGGCGACCTGCTGGCCGGCACGCTGGTCCTGCGGGAGCGCAGCGGCTTGCCGGCCCCAGCACCGGTCAGTTTCGACGTTCCCGCTGGGCTGGAGCCGTTCGCGGCGACGCTGGACGTGAGCGGGCTCACCATCGAGCAGTACCAGGCCGTCCGCACGTTCCTGCTGCGCACGCCGAGCCTGGCACCGCAACCGCGGGCGAGCCTGGCGCTGCAGCTTGCCAGTCCCCTGGCGGAACGCCTGCGCCCTCCGCCACCCGCCGGCGTGCCTCCCGAGCTGTACCTGCGCTGCGTCGCCGCCGCCTACCAGCGTCGGCAGCGCCCAGCCGGCTCCGAGCTCGCGTCCCGCGCGGCCGCGCCTGCATCCGCCTGGGGCGCGGTGCCCCAGGAGCCGCACGCCCCCAGCGCGGCGCCGCCGTCACGGTGGAGCCGCGAGGGCGCGCCGACGAGCCCGTCCGCGGGTCCCGCTGCACGGCGCGACGCGCCCGAAACCGGCTGGAGGCGTGACCCCATGAGAACCGAAGCCGGCTGGGGCGGTGGGATGAGACGAGATGGGGAGGGAGTGTCGGAGGTTCCGGCTGGTGGGGGGCGTGGGGGTGGCGAGGGGTTTGCGCCGCCTGGGTGAGGGCGGCGCGGCGGGGTGGGGGCGCCGGTAGGATCGCGCCATGGACGCGATCGAGTGCATCATGACGCGGGGCAAGCCGTTGCGGGCGCCGCTGATCGTGGCGGTGGTCTCCAGCCCCAGGCCGAGCCCGAAGGTGCCCCGCTGGGAGCAGGTGGCCTCGACCGCGGCGGCGGCCGAGAACCTCTGCCTGGCCGCACATGCGCTGGGCTACGGCTGCATGTGGCGGACCGGCTGGTACGGCGAGGCCCCCGAGGTGCGCGACCACCTCGGCCTGTCCGACGAGGAGTCGGTCATGGCGTTGGTCTACCTCGGGACCGAGCCGGAAGGCACGCGGCCACCGCCGCGACCCGACACCGATCCCGCCGCCCTCAGCACGATCCTGGACGACTGAGGCCGCGGACCATCACCCGGGCCGCCGACGGCCAGGGAGCAACGGGCTCCCCGGCGGCCGGCTCCGGATGCGGGTGGATCAGGTGCCTTCGGTCCAGGAGTGGAGGTAGCGCTCCTGGGCGGGTGTGAGGCTGTCGATCTCCACGGCCATGGTGGCGAGCTTGACCTTGGCGACCTCGGCGTCGATCTCGGCGGGGACGTCGTGGACCCGGACGTCGAGCTTGTCCTGGCGCGACAGCCATTCCAGCGAGAGCGCCTGGTCGGCGAAGGACATGTCCATGACGGCGGCCGGGTGCCCCTCGGCGGCGCCGAGGTTGACGAGCCGGCCCTCGGCGACCAGGTGGAGGCGACGGCCGTCGGGGAGCAGGAACTCCTCGACGTTCTCGCGCACGCGGGTGACGGAGGTGGCCAGCTCCCTGAGCGCGACCTTGTCGATCTCGACGTCGAAGTGCCCGGAGTTGGCCATGATCACGCCGTCCTTCATGGCCTGGAAGTGCTCGCGGCGCAGGATGTCGCGGTCACCGGTGACGGTCACGATCACGTCCGCCTCGCGCACGACCTCCTGCATCGGGGCGACGCGGTAGCCCTCCATGGCGGCCTCGAGCGCGCGCACCGGGTCCACCTCGGTGACGACGACCTTGGCCCCCATGCCACGCGCGCGCATCGCCAGCCCGCGACCGCAGTAGCCGTAGCCGGCGACCACGAAGGTGGTGCCCGCGAGCAGCAGGTTGGTCGCGCGCAGGATCCCGTCGATGGTCGACTGGCCGGTGCCGTAGCGGTTGTCGAACAGGTGCTTGGTCGGGGTGTCGTTGACGGCGATGATCGGGTAGGCGAGCGCGCCCTCGCGCTCCATCTGCCGCAGGCGGATCACGCCGGTGGTGGTCTCCTCGGTGCCGACCCGGACCTCGGGGAGCTGCTCGCGACGCCTGGTGTGGAGCAGGGTCACCAGGTCGCAGCCGTCGTCCATGGTCACGTTCGGGTGGGTGTCGAGGGCCGCCTCGAGATGGGCGTAGTAGCCGGCGGTGTCAACGCCGCGCCGCGCGTAGGTGTCGATCCCGTAGTGCGTTGCCAGCGCGGCGGCGGTGTCGTCCTGGGTGGAGAGGGGGTTGGACGCGCACAGGGTGACGCTGGCCCCGCCCGCCTGGAGTGCGCGAGCCAGGTTGGCGGTCTCGGTGGTCACGTGCAGGCAGGCGGCGATCCTGAGGCCGGCGAGCGGCTGTTCCTTCTCGAAGCGGGCGCGGATGTCGCGCAGCACCGGCATGTGCCGGTCGGCCCACTCGATGCGGAGCCGTCCCTCGTCGGCGAGGGCGAGATCGGTGACGTCGTACGGCAAAGCTCCTCCTTTGGCGGCATTCCGCGGCCCGGTGCGGGTGTGAGTGTGCCGGACTCGGCCCATCGGCTCAAACCGTTGTCCACAGGGCCATCGCGGAGGTGGTGCCCCAAAGCATATGGCACAGCGCTTCATCGCGGCGGATCGGGAGGTGGACGCCGTGCCGAGGTGCGCTACCGGCGGCGTCCGCGGGCGGCGGTGGCGGAGAGGGTGACCAGGCCGAGGAGGCCGAGGGCACGCCGAGGATCGCGATCAGCCGGGCCTGGGCGGCGGCGCTCTCGGCCCGCACGGCGGAGCCGCCCGGGCGCCGCGTGGAGCGCTCAGCTCGCGGCGGCGGGAAGGATCGAAAGGATCAGGTCGCGGAGGTGTGGGCGCGCCCGCTCGGTGACGGCGAGGACCTCCTGGTGGGTGGTGGGCTCGCCGCAGCGGTTGGTGATCACCGAGACCGCGGCGACCCGCAGCCCGTGAGCACGGGCGGCGATCACCTCGGGGACGGTGGACATGCCCACGGCGTCGGCACCCCACGAGCGGAACATCGCGACCTCCGCCCTGGTCTCGTAGGACGGGCCGCGCACCGCGATGTACACCCCTTCGCGCACTGGCATGCCGCGGTGGGCGCCCAGCTGGGCGGCCAGCGCGCGCAGCTCGAGGTCGTAGGCGTCGATCATGTCGACGAACGCCGGCGCACCGGCCAGCGGGTTGTCTCCCAGGAAGTTCACGTGGTCGGAGATGACCATGAGGTCGCCGGGGTCCAGGTCGGGATCCAGCCCGCCGGCGGCGTTGGTGGCCACCAGGGCGCGACAGCCGAGCTGGGCGGCGACGCGGACGGCGAAGGCGACCTCGCCCGCGGAGTAGCCCTCGTAGGTGTGGACCCTGCCGGCCAGGACGGCCACGGGAACGCCCGCGAGCCGGCCGAACTGGAGCTCGCCGGCGTGCCCGGCCACGCGGGGCACGGGCAGGCCGGGGACCTCGGCGGCGTCCACGCGCACCGCGTCCTCGACCTCGCGGGCGAGCCCGCCGAGCCCCGAGCCGAGCACGATCGCCACGGCAGGCCGCTCGATCAGGCGCGGGCGGATCGCCCCTGCCGCGACCACGACGGTCTCGGCCCCTGGGAGCTGGACGACGCCGTCGGCCACCGGCTCAGCCACCCGCACCGTTGGCGAGCACGGCCTTGAGCCGGAAGATCGTCTCGATCGGGGTGGGATCGACGCCGCGGGCAATTCCCAGGTAGACGCTGAGGTGGTCGACGAAGGCCATCAGCCGGGCGAGCCGCACCAGCGGCGGGCCGGACCCGGCGTTCCGCAGGATCGGGCTGTCGACCTCGAGCGCCTCGCAGGCGGCGATCACGCGGCGGGCGTCGCGCTCGTGCTCGCCGGAGCGGTCGCGCAGCAGGACCAGCTCGCGTCCAGGCCCCAGCCCGCCCTCCAACCCCATGATGTCATTGTGGTTGGACTCGGGAACCGGCGCCGAGGTGGCGGTGATCTTGGCGTTCTCGTTGCACTGCGTGCGAAGGCGGGTGGCGGCGACGGCGCCGAGCTGCCCGGTGCCCCAGATCACCGGCAGCTTGCCGAGCAGCCGCAGCGCCGCCTGCTTGGCCGGGTTGGACTCCGTGGGGACGCTCGGGCCGAGCAGCTCGGCCTCGGCGTCGAGCGCCTCGGCGGCGGCGCGCACCTGCTCGGCCATGGGCTCCAGCACACCGGCGGCCGACGCGGCCATGCAGACCGGAACCGCCAGGGACCACAGGGCGGCGCGTGGCATGCGGCCGGGCGCGACCATGACCACCGGCGCGCCGTGCTGCCTGGCCAGCTCCTCGAGGCGGCCGCCGGAGCAGACCGCCACCAGCCGGACGCCGGCGGAGAGGCCCTCTTCGACCGCGCCGAGGGTCTCGTCGGTGGTCCCCGAGTAGGACACCGCCAGCAGCAGCGTGGACGGCCCCACGAAGCCGGGTAGGCGGTCGCCCTTGACGCTGGAGACCGGCGCCGGCGAGCGGAAGAAGGCCAGGGCGCTCAGCACGTCGCCGGCGATGCCCGAGCCGCCCATGCCGGCCACCACCACCGAGCGCGGCTCCGGGCCGTCCAGCGAGGCGGCCTGCGCCGCGGCCAGCGCCGCACGAGCCTGGTCGGTGGCGGAGGCCACCTGGCCGAGCATCCCGCCGGGATCGGCCGCCGCCAGCGCCTCCGGGTCGTCGAGGTTCACCGCCGGACGCGTGGCGCCCCTGGGACCGCCCCGCGGGCCGGCGCCACCCGCTGCCCCCGCACCGCCAGCCGGGCCAGCGGCACCGGTCGGGCCCTCGGGAGGCGCGGGACGCTCGGACACGCCCAGCGGCTCCCGCGTCACGGCTTGTCGGCCTCGTCGACCAGCATGATGGGGATGTCGTCGCGCACCGGGTATCGGTAGTGGCAGCTCTGGCACTCGATGACCTGGGCGGCCTCGAGGTACTCGACCTCGCCCCGGCAGTTCGGGCAGGCGAGGATGCTCAGCAGCTCCGCGCTCAACGGCATGGGTTCCTCTCCTCGTGGGCTCCGACCCCGCTCGGGCGGGACCGGTCTCGACTCGGGGTCAGGCCGGCTCGCCGCCGACCATCTCGAGCACTTCGTCGCGGACCCGCGCCATCTCCTCCTGGGTGCCTGCCTCGACGTTCAGGCGCAGCAGCGGCTCGGTGTTGCTGGGGCGCAGGTTGAACCACCAGTTGGGGGTGTCGATGGTGAGCCCGTCAGTCCAGTCACGCAGGTCCGCCGGGTAGCTCTCCGACACCCGCTCGATGACCGCCTTCGGGTCGGTGCCCTCGACGCGGCGGTTGATCTCGCCCGAGTCCGCGTACTTGCGATAGGGCGCCAGCACCTCGGAGAGCGGCCGGTCCGCGCGGGACAGGACCTCGAGTACCACCAGCGCGGCCACCAACCCGGAGTCGGCGCGGTAATTGTCGCGGAAGTAGTAGTGCCCCGAGTGCTCGCCGCCGAAGATCGCGCCCGTGGAGGCCATGACCGCCTTGATGAAGGAGTGGCCGACGCGCGTGCGGACCGGCTTGCCGCCGGCGGCGCGGATGGTCTCGGGCACGATCCGCGAGCAGATCAGGTTGTAGAGCACGGTCGCGCCGGGCTCGCGCTCGCACATGGTCCGCGCCACCAGCGCGACCACCAGGCTCGACTGGACGATGCCGCCGCGCTCGTCCACCAGGAACACCCGGTCGGCGTCGCCGTCGAAGGCCAGGCCGATGTCGGCGCCCTCCGCCACCACCCGCTGCCGCAGGTCCGCGAGGTTGCGGGGGTTGATGGGGTCGGCCGGGTGGTTGGGGAAGGTGCCGTCCAGCTCGAAGTACATTGGCACCAGGTCGAACGGCAGCCGCTCGAAGATCACCGGCACCACGTGGCCGGCCATGCCGTTGCCGGCGTCGGCCACCACCTTGAGTGGCCGCAGCGCGCCCTTGTCGACGAAGCCGCGGACGTGGTCGGCATAGCGGGCCACCAGGTCCTGGCCCTCGCGCACCTGGCCGCGGGTGGGCGCGTCGCCGGCCGGCTCGCCGTCGGCGACCATCCGCTTCAGGTCGGCCAGACCGGAGTCCTGCCCCACCGGCACCGCCCCCGGCCGGCAGAACTTCAGGCCGTTGTACTGCGACGGGTTGTGCGAGGCGGTCAGCATGATCGCGGCGACGTCGAGGGCGCCGGAGACGTAGTAGACCATGTCGGTGGAGCAGAGGCCGATGCGGATGACGTCCGCGCCGCGGCTGGTCGCACCGTCGGCGAGCGCGGCCGCCATCGGCTCGGAGGACGGGCGCATGTCCTGGCCGATCGCCAGCGAGCCGGCCCCGGTGAGCTCGATGAAGGCCCGCCCGATCCGTCGCGTGAGGTCCTCGTCGAGCTGCTCGGGATACAGACCGCGGACGTCGTAGGCCTTGAACACCTGGTCGAGGTCGGCGGGCACCGGGCGACTCCTTGCATGGGAGGCTCTGGGACGGACCGCCGCCACCGCTGACGGGCGCTCCACGGCGGTACCAGGCGCGCATTGTACTCGCTCGTAGGTGCCCGCTCCCGTGCACGGAGCACCCGAGTCGCATATATCGTTGCAGCGTCCGACACGATCGAGGAGGTCCCTGGATGGCGCGCTCGCGGCATGCCCGCAGGCCACCGCGACCGCGCCTGACGCTGCCGGAGGTGCAGCCGCCGGGCACGGGAGAGACCACCTTCATGCGGCTGGTCGAGGCGGCGGTCGCCTCGATCCCGCCGGAGTTCCGCAGCCGGCTGGACAACGTGGAGTTCGTGGTCGAGGAGATCCCGCGCGGTGACGAGGTCCCCGGCGAGGGCATCCCGCTCGGGCTCTACCAGGGCGTGCCGCTCACCGAGCGCGGCTCGGGCTACTACGCCACCCTGCCGGACCGGATCGTGATCTTCCGCCGGCCGATCGAGGCCAGGGCCCGCTCCGACGCGGCTCTCGCCTCGCTGGTTCGCGAGGTGGTACTGCACGAAGTGGCGCACTACTTCGGCATCGACGACGACCGCCTCGACGAGCTGGGCTGGTAGCCGGCCGGCCCCCCCGTGGCGCCGTCGCGCGGGCGGTCCCGGCCCGGCGGCGCCGTCGCGCGGGCGGTCCCGGCCCGGCAGCCCCCATTACTCGGCGGCTTGGCCGCTGGCCACGACCGGACCGCCGGCGGGGACGCCGCCGATCTCGGCGCCGGCGAGCGCCAGCCCGCCGCCGAGCGGAGCGACCAGCAGCCCGGGCTGGTCGGTGGCGACCTCGAGGCTCTTGGCGCCGGAGGGAACCGGCCGCACGATCACCTTGCCGGGGTCGACCTTGACGGTCCCGCCGCCCTTGCCGGCGCCCGGCTGGCCGAGCTGTGCCGAGACCGGCCCGTTCCCGAGGTTGGCGAGCACCACCTGTTTGGAGGCCGGGATCGCCGGGACGAACCAGCTCCGGTCGGACCCGCCGGTGCCGAGGTCCAGATAGGTCGCGTCCCCGGCGGCCGTCGGCGTGCTCACCCGCAGCGCCGCCACGAAGTTGGCGCCGTCCCGCGAGCTGATGCGCAACGCGAACGCTCCCGAGCCGCGGATCCGTAACGGTGGCACCTGGATCGCGGCCGACGATCCTCCCGGGATCGGGTTGTCGAAGTCGTTGCCCGGCCTGAAGGTGCCCTGGTCGGTGGAGACCTGGACCGACACGGACAGCGGGCTGGCCGACGGGTTGGTGATCAGCACGGAGGTGCTGCGGTTGGTGCCGGCGAGGCCGCCCGCGAAGGACCACTGCGAGCGTGTGGTGGGCTGGCCGGGTACGAAGATCTTCTGCTCGTCCTTCTGGCTGATGACGGCGCCGGCGACCACGCGGCCGGACTTGGCGATCACCTCGATGGCCGGCTTGAGCGCGATCAGCTCGCCGTTCGAGAGGGTCTGGACCTTGGCGGAGCGTGGAGGCACGAACAGCTCGGCGACGGCCGCAAGCGCCCCCTGGTTCACGTGCGGCACCAGGTCGACCACGGCGGGGTCGTTGTCGGGGTTGGCCACCACCACGGAGGTGCTGGCGCCGAGGCTGGTGTCGGCCGCCGGGATCCACCAGCGGTCGGTGGGCCCTGAGGCGCAGCTCGCCTGCCCGCCGGAGCCCACCGCGATCGGCGCGCTGAAGGCCTCCACCTGCACGTAGCCCGGCTGCTTGGGAGCGGGCACGTTCATGGTCCGGAGGCCGCCCGCCTCCAGCGGCTTCTGCGGAGTCTGGGAGGCGCCGGCCGCGCCGACGACCGTGGTCCGCAGGGTGGCGGGACTGCCGCCGACGTTGGTCATGCCGATGGAGGCGCTCTGGTTCGGCAGCAGCGGGCAGATCCAGCGGGCCGAGTACGGGGCGGCGGTCGCCGGAGTGGCCGGCGGCTTGGCCTTCGGCAAGGCGCTGGTCACGACCCCGAGGCCGGTGGTGGCCAGGACCAGGATCGCCACCAGGCCGAGGGTGGTGCGCGCCAGGCCGGTGGGCACCTCGAACTTCGGCAGGCTGGGAAGCTGCCGCCCGGTCTGCGGGGAGCGGGAGCGTCCCACGCCCCGGTCGACCCGCGATCGCGCCTCACGCTCGGCGGTGGCGGCCGCTGCCGCCGCGGTCTCCTGGCCGCGCCCGTTGGACACGGGTGATGGGAATTCGCCGGTCGAGCCGAGCCGTTCGGGCCCGACCCGCTCGAAGGGACCCGTTGTCCCGGGAGCGCGCGCGCCCGGCACGGCGTCGAACGGGCCGGTCGTGCCACCGGGACGGCCGGGCCGCGGCCCGCCTCCCGGGATGCGCCCGAACTGGCCGGTGGTCCCGCCTGGACGACTTTGCCCGCCGTCCGGAATGCGGTCGAACGGACCGGTCGTGCCACCGGGACCGCCCGGCCGGGCGCCACCCGGGGGCCGCTGGGCGCCGCTAGGCGGGATGCGCCCGAACTGTCCGGTTGTGCTGCCGGGAGGGCCAGGGGCGCCACGCCCGCCCGCGCCACCAGGGCCGCCGGGGCCAGCGTGACCACCGGGGCCGCCCGAGCGGGGGTCGCCGGGGCCACCAGGGCGAGGGCCGCGCGGGTCGCGCGGGTCGCCCGGGTCGCGGGGCCCAGGCGTGGGCGGGCGTGGCGCGGCCGGCTCGGCAGTGACCTGGCCGGGCGCGGCTGGGCCGGCGGTGGGCGGTGCCGCGGCGGGCGGGCTGGCGGCGTCCTGTCCGCGGGAGAAGCGCCATGGGATGCGCCGCTTCTGCTGATGGCGTGCGGCGCGACTGGGGATCGGTGCCTGGCGCTGCTGCTCAGAGCCCGGGGCGCCGCCGCTCGGCTGCTCGGGCCTGGCGGCCGCCGGGGGTGGAGGCTCTGGCCGATCGGCCCGCGGCCAGGTCGGCGGTGGTGGCGGCGACTCCCGCCGGGCCCCTTGCGGCGGGGACGGCGGCCCAGGAGCCGGCTCGAAGGCGTCGGTCCGGTCCGGCGGCCCGCCATGTGGATCCGGCGGAGCGCCGTAGGGATCGCTCGGCGGGGCGTACGGGTCGCTCGGCCCCTGGAGCGGATCGTCGAACTGGAACGGGTCGTTGGGGATCCGGAAGGGGTCGAGGTCTGGCCGGAGCGGGTCGCGCAGGGGCCGCTGCGGCCGGAAGAGATCGTCCTCCTCGTCGAACGGATCGAACGGGACGTCGTCGTCGTGGTCGCCGGGCCGGCTCATCGCGCACCTCCTCGCGCCAGCGTCGCCAGTCGCAGATCGGTGGTCGTGGTGTCGTCAAGCGCCATCGGCGTCACCGGCGGAGCGACCTTGGTCGGCCGCGCCATGGTCGCCAGCGCCGTCAGCACCAGCAGGGCCTCCACCAGCAGGAAGACCATCCGCCGCTGCTGGCCGTTGCGCCGCACCTCGACCGCCCCCCCGCTGGTCCCGGGGGGCAGCTTGAAGCCCTGCGCCCAGCCGAACACCGTGGTCGGCTCCAGGGCGGTGTCGCCGACGGAGGCGCGCCAGGCCCGGTTGGCGGGCACCGGCAGCACCAGCGTCGCCGAGCCCGAGCCGGCGGCTTCGGCGGTCGTCGCGGCCCCATCGGTGCCCTCCGCGAGCGTCGCGCTCGCGCCCTGCACCTGGGCGATGGCCCGCGCTGGCAGCTTCGCCCCGCGGAGGCCGCTGAAGAGCGCGTCGATCCCCTGCACACGCACCAGCGCCGGACCGGTGATCACGCCGCGCACCTCGGCCGGCGGCTCGCCCTGGACGATCCACGCGCTCGGCTGCGTCACCGGGCCCTGGAACAGGCCGGCCTGGTCGGTCGGCCGCGTGCGCAGCTCCTGCTGCCTGGCCACGAGGTCCACCAGGCGGTCGGCCCCCGGCCCTGGCCGCACGGCCACGTAGCCAACGCCGAAGAGCTGCAGCATCGAGCCGGCCTCGTGGGTTCGCGCCTCCACGATGTCGGTCACCACCGACTGGAGCGCTCTGCGCGCACGGTCGTCGCCGAGCCGCCCTGACTCGAGCTCCGTGCGGCCGCCGGAACCGGTCACCGCGAAGTCCACGCCGTGGTCCGTCCTGCCGGCGAGCCACAGCACCCTGCCCTGGCTCTGGCGGACGGTCGCCGGTAGCGACGGCGAGCCCACCGACCGGATCGGCGACCACGAGCCGCGCACCAGGACCCCGGCGACCAGCACGCTGCTGCCCAGCGCCAGCAGTGCGAGCAGCGCCGCGGTCGCGCGCCGGAGGGCGCCGCCCTGCCCGAGCGCGGCGCCCAGCCCGGCCAGCGCCAGGCCGGTGGCCGCGGCCCAGCAGACCGCTCCGGGGATCAGCAGGCCCGCCGGCCATTCCGTGGCGATCCTGGGCGGCAGGCCGTGCGCCTGGAGGGTGGCGGCCACGCACGCGGCCAGCATCCCTGCCAGCAGGAAGAAGGTCTGCCGCCGGTAGCCGGTCGGGATGAAAAACAGCGCCGCCAGCGCGAGCGCCGGGTACAGCGGCCCGATCAGCGTGCCGACAGCGCCGCCGGGCAGTCCGGGGCCGCCGGGCCGGAGCTGGAGCAGGTCGCCGAACCCGGGCGAGGCCAGCGCCGTGCCGGTGGTCCGCAGCGCCGCTCCCGTCAGGATCTGGCCGGTGAAGGGGAACTGGAGCACCAGCGCGCCCACGAAGCCGGCGCCGAGCAGCACGGACCGGCGGAGGGCAAGGCCGCGGTCGTCGCCGGGCCCCAGCGCCAGCGCGGCGACGACGGCAACCGCCACGACCACCAGCAGCACCACGGCCGCCGGCGGGTACATGGCGATCGCCACCGCGCCGAGCACCAGGAAGCGCAGGGCGGGGCGCCACGGCTCGCGCGGCTGCTGGCTCCGGAAGGCGAGCACCACCTGGGCGAGCACCGGCGGCGCGAGCACCAGGAAGGCCAGCTCGCCGAGCCGCCCCTGGGCCAGAGCGCCGATCGCCAGCGGCGAGCTGGCATACAGCAGGCCGGCGACCGCGCGGGCCGCCAGCGAGGGCACCAGCACGCGCAGCGCCCTGGTGCAGGTCGCCGCCCCCAGCGGCAGCGCCAGCCACAGCAGCAGCTTCTGCGCGAGCAGCGCCTTGTCGAGCGTGATGGTGGCCAACCCGCCGAGCAGGGCCAGCGACGGGGAGGCGGAGTCGGTCGAGCCGAGGCCCCCCGGATGGAAGGCGGCCCCGAACTCGCGCAGGAAGTCCTGGCCGCCGGGCGGGAAGATGCCCAGCGCTCCGCCGGCGATGGCCGGCGCGAACATCAGCGAGCGCAGCGAGACCAGCATCAGCAGCGCGAAGCTCGCAACGGCGAAGGCCACCGGATGGCTGGCGATGATCTGCCCGATCTGGGCACCGGGCGCGGGCATGTCCTGGTCCTCGGCGCCGCTGGGCGTCTGCGCCACGTGCTCGCCGACTTCGCCGTAGACCAGTTCGAGCATCCCGCGCAGCAGTGCGCGCAGCGGTTGGCCGCCGGGTGCCCGCAGGCTGGCCAGGGCGGCGTCGTCGACCTTGCGGCGGCGCTGCAGTCGCCGCCGGTGCACGATCGTGACCGGCAGCTCCTTCACGTTCCAGCCCCAGGCCCACAGGATCTGGAGGGCGTCGCCCGGGCGGCCGGTGAGCGCAAGCCCCAGCGCCCGCAGCGCGCCGCCGAGGATCGCTAGCAGGAACATCAATGGCAGCCGCCGCAGCGAGGTCGACTTCAGCAGCGCCGCCATGGTGTGGCGCTCGGTCAGGTACCTCGGGTGGTTGACGGCGCGGTCCTTGCGGGCGCGCGAGGTGGCCGCCGCGAAGTGGCGCACCCTGGCGCCTGGCACCACCAGCACCCGGCCGCCCTGCAGGTGCATCCGCCAGCACAGGTCGAGATCGTCGCGGAAGGCCGGCATGCGCTCGTCGAAGCCGCCCACCTGGAGCAGCGCGTTGCGGCGGATCATCATGCCCGCGCTGGAGACGAAGAAGGTCTCGCGGACCTGATCGTGCTGGCCCTGGTCGATCTCGTCGTCCTCGACCGGCGAGACCGCCCTGCCGGTGCGGTCGATCGACCAGCCGACATCCTGGAGGCGGTTGGGGGTGGACCACGACAGCAGCTTCGGCCCGAGGATCGCGGCGCTCGGCCGCGAGGCGGCCTCGGCGAGCAGTCGCTCCAGCGCCTCCGGCTCGGGCGCGGAGTCGTCGTGCAACAGCCACACCCATTCCATGCCGGCGGTCCTGGGGTCGCGCAGGGCCGCCATCACCGCACGGCCGAACTGGCCGCGGACGGCCAGGACCGCGTCCTCGCCGAGGCGGGAGCGTGCCCATTCGGAGCTGCCGTCGGTCGAGCCCGTGTCGACGACCACGACGTCGTCGATCGGTCGGGTTTGCTTGGCAAGCCCGCGGAACGTCTCCCGCAGGAATGGCCGCCCGTTGTGGCAGACGACCACGGCAAGCACGCGGGGTTCGTTGCTTGGCACGACCTTCCTCTCGATGCGGCCCTTGGGGGAGGGCCATGGGAAATGCCCGTAGGGTTGTCGCCGCCCCACGGGCCCCGCGCATGCTAACACGCAGCGCCGCATCGAAGAAAAACAGGGCAGTCCAGGCGAGGTTGTCGCAGGTGGTCGGGGCAGTGCCGGCGCGGGAGCGTCAGGCGGCCTCCGGCTTCGCCACGATCAATGGGAAGACGGCGCACGAACCCGGGGCGGGGAGTCGGCCGGAGCCTCGACGACTCGAGCCGGCTGCGACCCGCCCCGGAGGGCGGCATCCCTGCTCAGAGTGGGTGACCGCGGGGGATTGGAGCAGGAACGCCCGCGGGAAACCTGTTAGCAGGCGCGCTTCTTCAGGCGGCGCCGCTCACGCTCGCTCATCCCACCCCAGATTCCGAAGCGCTCGTCGTTGGCCAGGGCATACTCGAGGCATTCGACTTGGACCACGCAGGTCTGGCAAATCCGCTTGGCGGCTCGGGTGGAACCTCCCTTTTCAGGAAAAAAGCAATCAGCGTCCCTGCCACGGCAGGCGGCGCGCTCGTACCAGGGCTCCGGCTCGACACGAAAGACCGTGGTCGTGGTCATCGCGGTCATCGCTCCTCCCTCGCTGCCAGCTTTCAGGGCAGTCGGTCGAGCGTTGGCTTTCCCGAACTGCACCACGGTAATTACATCGGTGAGATTCCGCATCATCTTGAGTACGTAACCGCGCATCCGAGGCCGTTTTTTCGCACCCGGGGCAGCCGTCGATAGTCCCTCGTAGCCCTTTACCATCACATTGGCCTGTTGGCGGACAAATCGGTTAGCCTCTCCACCGGTCTGCAAGAGGGCTCAGAGGGGAGCGCGGTGCGCGGTGTCAAGGATCGCTGGGCAGCAACAGGCAGGGAAGCAGCAGGCGGCCGGCATCGAGCTGACCGACGCCGACCTGACGGCCGCCCGCCGGCGCGACCCGGCAGCCGTCAGCCGCGTCTACGCCGTCTTCGCACCCTCGCTGTTCCGCTTCTTCATGGCCCAGGTCGGCAACCGCCACACAGCCGAGGACCTGACCGGCTCGGTGTTCGCCGCGGCGATCGAGAGCCTGCCTGGCTTCCGCGGACCCGTGGAGGCGCTCGGCGGCTGGTTGTTCCGGATCGCCCGGCATGACCTGTTCGACTTCCGGCGCCGCCAGTCGCGCGCTCGCTTCGACCCGCTGGACGACGTGCTGGACGAGGCGGCGCTGGCTGCCGGCGCCAGCGATCCGGAGGAGCTGGCGATCGATCGGCTCGAGGGCGAGCGGGTCATGAAGGCGCTGGAGCAGCTCTCCCCCGACCAGCGTGAGGTGCTGCTGCTGCGGATGGCCGCGGGACTGACCGCGCCAGAGGTCGCCAAGCTGCTCAGCAAGACCACCGGGGCGGTGCGGGCGCTGCAACACCGCGGCCTGGCCAGCCTCGCCCGGGCGCTCGGGCCGCGGTCGCCGGGAAGCCAGCCGTACCTGTCCGCCGGTCCCGAGCGCCTCTCCGAGTGCGAGGAGGACTGAGATGCCCCGGTCAAGGAAGCCAGCAGGACTCGAAGATCAGCTCGACGCCGCGCTCGACGGGCCGCGCGGCCCGGTGGCGGCCGAGCTCGGCCCGCTGCTGGAGGCGGCGGACGAGCTTCGCGCGTCGCTCACGCGGCTACAGCTCGACCCCGTTGTCGCGCAGCGGCATCTTGCCCTGGCGCTGGGCCCCGCGGCCGCCGAAGCGGTCCCGGCGGCGCCGATCCGGATCGGCTCCCCGCAAGCGCACGACGCTCCGCCGGAAGGCGCCGCGCCGGCGGATGCAGCCGTGCCGGCCACCCGGGCGATCCGGGCACGGCGCCGGGCCGAGCGGCCGCGGGCATGGCGGCGCCGCGTCACCGCCTTCGCGCTGGCGGCCGCGGCGGTGCTGACCCCGCTGGTGGTGCTGTCGAGCCGGACGCTGCCGGGCGAGCCGCTGTACCCGGTCAAGCTGACCGTCGAGAACGCCCGCCTGACGGCCACTCGCTGGTCGCCCAACCAGCAGGCCGACCTGCGCACCCGCTTCGCGTCCACGCGCCTGGAGGAGCTGGACGGCCTGGTGGACAGCGGCCGGACCGACCAGATCCCGGCGGCCATCTCGGCGCTGGACAGCGCGCTGGCCGCCGCGCACAAGTCGCTCGGCGGCATCTCCGGCCGGCGCGCCGGCACGCTCGACCAGCGGCTGCGCGGCCTGCGGGCCGGCCAGACCGCCGAGCTGACCTCGCTGGTCAAGCGCCTGCCCTCGACCACGCCCACCGCCGCCAGGGTCAGGATCGAGGGCGCGGTCGAGCGGTCCCTGTCCGGCGACCGCTGACGCCCGGCCGTTCCCCCGCGCCGCTCGGTCGGCCGGGGCCCGGCAGCCTGCTCCAGGGCCCGCCACCCCCCTGTGGATATCGCGGCGCTTGCCCCGCCGGCTCTCGCTATGCTGGAGCCTCGCCCCAATCGAGCCCAACGGAGATGACGGACCATGCTCGTCGCGCTCGCCGGTGGGGTCGGCGCGGCCCGGTTCCTGCGCGGCCTCATCCGCGTCCATCCGCCTGCCGACATCCTGGTCATCGGCAACACCGGTGACGACCTGCGCGTGCACGGACTGGCGGTCTCGCCCGACCTGGACTCGGTCGCCTACACCCTGGCGGGCCTGTCGGACGAGGAGCGTGGCTGGGGCCTGGCCGGCGAGACATGGAACGTGCTCGGTGCCCTGGACCGTCTCGGCGAGCCGAGCTGGTTCAGCCTCGGCGACCGCGACATCGCCACCCACCTGCTGCGGACCAGGCTGCTCACCGAGGGCGCCACCCTCTCCGAGGCAACCGCCGAGGTCTGCCGCCGGCTCGGCGTGCCCGTGCGGCTGGTGCCCATGAGCGACCAGCCGGTCGAGACCCGCGTCGAGGTCGACGGCAGCGCCGGCCTCGAGGATCTCGGCTTCCAGGAGTACTGGGTGGCCCGCCAGGCGCGGGACCCGGTGCGCCGCGTCACCTTCGCCGGCATCGAACGGGCCCGGCCGGCGCCGGGCGTGCTGGACGCCATCCGCGCGGCCGAGGGGATCGTGCTCTGCCCCTCCAACCCGGTGGTCTCGGTCGCGCCCATCCTGGCCGTGCCCGGCATCCGCAGCGCCATCCAGAACACCGCCTGCCGGACGGTGGCGATCACCCCGATCATCGGTGGCGCGCCGGTCCGCGGCATGGCCGACAAGCTCCTGCCGGCCTGGGGGGTCGAGGTCTCGGCCCGTGGCGTGGCCAGCCTCTACGGCGGTCTGGCCGACGCCTTCGTGCTGGACCAGGTCGACCAGGCGCAGGCGGGCGACGTCGCCGCGCTCGGGCTGGAGGCGGTCGTGGCGGCGACCCTGATGCGCACGATCGAGGACGCCGCCGCCCTGGCCAAGGTCGCCCTCGACGCGCTCCACACACCGGGCGGGGCCGGGCGGTGAGCCCACTGCAGGTCTTCCCGCTCCCGGGGCTGCCCGAGATCCGCCCCGGCGACGAGCTGGCGCCCCTGCTGTTGCGGGCGGTCGGCGCCGCCGGGCTGCGGCTCGCCGACGGCGACGTGCTGGCGGTGACCTCCAAGGTGGTCGCCAAGGCCGAGGGCCGGCTGGTGCCGCTGCCGGCCGCCGAGGTCGAGCGCGAGCGGGTCCGGCGCGAGGTGGTGACCGCCGAGACCGTGCGGGTGGTGGCCCGCCGCGGCCCGATGGTGATCGCCGAGACCCGCCACGGGCTGGTCGGTGCCAACGCGCTGATCGACGAGTCCAACGCGGGCGGCGACGCGCTGGTGCTACTGCCCGAGGACCCCGACGCTTCGGCGGCGCGGCTGCTCGCGGCGCTTGCCTCGCTGGACGGGCACCGCGTCGCGGTGGTGGTCACCGACACGCTCGGGCGCCCGTGGCGCCGGGGCCAGACCGACGTGGCGGTCGGCATGGCCGGCATGGGCGCGCTCGAGGACTACCGCGGCCAGCTCGACGGCGACGGCCGCGTGCTCGAGGTGACCGAGGTGGCCGTGGCCGACGAGGTCGCGGCGGCCGCCGACCTGGTCAAGCGCAAGCTGGCCAGGGTGCCGGCCGCGCTGCTGCGCGGCGTGCCCCTGCCGGCGGGCGACGGCCGCGCCAGCGAGCTGGTCCGCCCGGCCGCCGAGGACCTCTTCCGCACCGGCTCCGGCCCCGAGGACCTGGTGGCCTTCCTGGAGGGCCGCCGCACCCGGCGCCGCTTCCTGCCCGACCCGGTGGACCCCGCCGCGGTCGAGCGGGCGGTGCTGGCCGCGATGACCGCCCCGTTCCCCCACCACACCCGCCCCTTCCGTGTGGTCGCGCTGGACTCTGGCGAGGGCCGCAAGCGCTACCTGACCCGGATGGAGGCCGCCTGGCGCCAGGATCTCGCCGCCGACGGCACGCCCGCCGGGGTCGTCGAGCGGCGCATGGCCCGCTCCTGGGCGCTGCTCGGCAGCGCGCCCGTGCTGCTGGTGCCCTGCCTGGCCCCGGGCGGCCGGCATGACTACCCGGACGAGCGCCGGAGCCGGGCGGAGGACGCCATGTTCGAGCTGGCGGCCGGCGGCGCCGTGCAGACACTGCTGCTGGCCCTGCACGCGCAGGGCCTCGGCGGTGCCTGGATCTCCTCCAGCCTGTTCTGCCAGGGGGTCGCGGCCAGGGCGCTGGAGCTGCCGGCGGGCTGGCTGCCGCTCGGCTCGGTGGCCGCCGGCCACCCCGACCCCGGGGACCGCCCGCGGCCACGCCCGCCGCTCGACCGCAGCGACCTCATCCTGCGCCGCTGAGGCCGGGGCGGTGCGGCCCCGGCCGGGGGTCCCCCCGGCCCCCGCCCGCGCGTCCCGGCGCGCTCAGGTCGCGCCGATGAGGTGCTTGATCGGTTCGATCGCGAAGTAGATCAAGAACACCACGCTGACGCCGATCAGCAGCGGGTGCAGCTCGCGGAGCTTCCCTCTGGCCAGCTTGAGCAGCACGTAGGTGATGAAGCCGGCGCCCACCCCGTTGGTGATCGAGAAGGTGAACGGCATCAGCACGATCGTCAGGAACGCCGGCAGCCCGACCTCGACGTCGCTCCAGTCGATGTCGCGGATCAGCGTCAGCATGAAGAAGCCGACCAGCACCAGCGCCGGCCCGGTCGCCTCCGGCGGGATCACCCCGGCCAACGGCGACAGGAACAGGCACAGGGCGAACAGCGCCGCCACCACCACCGAGGTGAGGCCGGTGCGCCCGCCTGCGGCGATGCCGGAGGCCGCCTCGATGTAGCAGGTGTTGGAGGAGGCCGAGGCCGCCCCGCCGCCGGCGGCGGCCAGCGAGTCGACCACCAGCACGCGGTTGATGCGCGGCAGGCGTCCGTTCCGGTCGAGCAGGCCCGCCTCGTCGCCGAGGCCGATCACCGTCCCCATCGTGTCGAAGAAGTCACTGAGCATGACCGCGAACACCGCCACCAGGGCGGAGATCACCCCGATCGTCGAGAAGGCGCCCAGCAGCGAGAAGTCCCCGAGCAGGCTGAAGTCCGGGGTGCCTACCAGCTTGTGCGGCAGGGCGGCCACTTCTCCGCCCGGCCACAGCTTCAGGCCCCCCGCCTCGTTCAGGATGATCGCCAGCACGGTGGTGCCCAGGATCCCGAGCAGCAGCGCCGCCCGGACCCGCCTCGCGACCAGGGCCGCCGTCAGCAGCAGGCCGACCATGAACACGGTGACCTTGAGCCCGTTGATGGTCGCCAGCGCGACCGGGGTGGCGGGGCTCTGCGGCCGGACCACGAAACCGGCGTCGTAGAAGCCGATGAAGGCGATGAACAGGCCGATGCCCACGCCGATGGCCTTCTTCAGCGCCATCGGGATGGCGTCGAGCACCGCCTCGCGCAGCCCGGTCAGCACCAGCACGGTGATGATCAGGCCCTCCAGCACGATCAGGCCCATCGCCTCGGCCCAGGAGAGCCCCTGGCCGGCCACGAAGGTGAAGGCCACCACGCCGTTGATGCCGAGCCCCGCAGCCAGCGCGAACGGGTAGTTGGCCCAGAGCCCCATCGCCAGCGTGGCGGCGCCGGCGACCAGCGCGGTGACGGTGAGCACCGCCCCGGCGGGCAGGCGCCGCCCGCCCGGGTCGGCCACGGCGCCGAGGATGGACGGGTTGAGGAACAGGATGTAGGCCATGGTCATGAACGTGGTGAGGCCCGCCACCACCTCGGTGCGCAGCGACGAGCCCCTGGCCCGGTAGTCGAAATACCGGTCGAGCCGGCGGTCCGCGCCGCCTCGCTCCCCTTCCCTCTGGGCTGTGGTTGTCATGGCTTCTCCCGAAATGACGGTTCCCGCGCGGAGCGTAGCAGCTCAGCCGGCAGCCTGAACGCCGGGCTCCGCTATCCTGGCGCGCGAAGGGGAGTAGTCCAAAAGCGGCTGGTCGACATGCTGGCGCCTCCTTCGTCGCCTTCGGCGCGCTCCTGCTGGTGGAGGCGGCGCGGGGATAGGGCCTCGGCTACACGCGAATGGCGCCGGGAGGCAGGTGCACGCCGGGGGCGACGCGGACGCCGCCGCCAAGCACGTTGCCCTCATCGATCACCACGCCGTCGCCGAGGATGGCCCCGTCGCTCACGACCGCGCCCGAGCCGACCACCACGTCCGCGCCGACGATCGAGTCGCTCACCTTGCCCCCGCGCTCGACCCTGGCGCCGGCCAGGAGCACCGAGCGCTCCACGCGCGCGCCGCCCGCCACCACCGCGCCGGGACCCAGCACCGACGGGCCGAAGATGCGCGCCTCGCGCTCCACCCGCGCCGACGGCCCGATCATCACCGGACCGCGCAGCACCGCGCCGTCCTCGACCTCGGCGGCGTCGGAGAACCACTGCCCGCGGCCGCGCTCGGTGGCGCTGATCGGCAGGCTCAGCCGACCCTCGAGCAGGTCGGCCTGGGCGGAGAGGTAGGCGATCGGGGTCCCGAGGTCGCGCCAGTAGCCCTGCACCTCGTAGCCGTACACCGGCGCGCCGGAGGCAAGCAGCGAGGGGAACAGGTGGCGCTCGAACGACGACGGCTGCCCGGCCGGCACGTGGTCGAGCACGGACGGCTCCAGCACGTAGACGCCAGCGTTGATCAGATCGGTCGCCCAGGCCTCCTCGTCGGGGCCGGGCTTCTCGAGGAAGGCCTGGACGCGCCCCTCGGCATCGATCGGCACCAGGCCGAACGCGCTCGGGTCGGGAACCCTGACGAGGGCGAGCGAGGCGGCCGCGTCGCGCTCGCGGTGCAGCGAGACCAGCTTGGGGATATCCAGGTCGACCAGGATGTCGCCGTTGAACACCATGAAGGTGTCGGTGAGCAGGTGGGAGAGCCGCTTGACCGCGCCAGAGGTCCCCATCGGCGTGTCCTCAGACGAGAGCACCACCTCGACGCCGACCTTGCGCGCCGCCGGGATCAGCTCGTCGAAGGCCTCGGGGAGGTACATCGTGGACAGCACCACGTCGTTGAAACCGCTGGAGGCGAGCTGCCGCAGCATGTGAAGCAGGAACGGCTCGTTGGCGAACGGGATCAGCGGCTTGGGCCTGGTGCTGGTCAGCGGTCGCAGTCGGGTGCCGAACCCTCCGGCCAGGATGACTGCTTGCACGGTGGCACTCCCCTCGTCGTGACATGGAGATCCGCCGGGACCAACCCCTCGATCCACGGCTCTCCAGAGTCTATTGCGCGGCGTGGCGGTAGGCGTCCGCGGTCAGCGCCGCGCAACGGTTCCAGGTGAATCCGGCCGCGCGCACCATGCCCCGCTGCACCAGGCCGACACGCTCGCCGGCCTCGCCGGCCAGCTTGCCGATCGCGACCGCCAGCGCGTCGGCGTCGCCCGGGTTGACCAGCAGAGCCGCGTCGCCGGCGACCTCCGGCAGCGACCCGCCGGTGGTCGTGACCACCGGCGTGCCGCAGGCCATCGCCTCCAGCACCGGCAGGCCGAAGCCCTCGTAGCGGCTCGGGTAGGCGAACACGTCCGCCCCGGTGAACAGTGCCGCCTTGTCCGGCTCCGGCACGTACCCGGCCAGCAGGATGCGGTCGGCCACCCCGCTGGAGGCCACCGCGGCGGCGACCTCGCCGGCCCCCCAGCCCGCCAGGCCGGCCAGCACCAGGCGGTGCGGCAGCTCGCCCGCGAGCTTGGCGAACGCTCTGATCAGGCTGGGCAGGTCCTTGCGCGGCTCGAGCGTGCCGAGACCGAGCAGGTAGGGGCCGTGGAGACCCAGACGCCGGCGCAGGGCGGCCACCGCCTGCTCGCTGGCTGGGCGCAGGTCGGTGCCGAGCGGGGTGACGTCGACACGCTCGGGGTCGACGCCGAGCTCGGTGACCAGGTCACGGGCGGTGGTGGCGGACACGCACAGCACCCGCTCCGCCACCGCCACCGACCGCCGCATGGCCCAGCGGAAGAACCGGACCTTGCTGGCCTCGTGCCATTCCGGGTGGGTCACCAGGGTGAGGTCGTGGACGGTGACCACCCGTGGCAACCGCGAGTGGCGCGGCAGCTCGTAGTGCACGCCGTGGAGCAGGTCCGCTCCCGCCGCCCGCGCCGCTCTGCCCGACGCCAGATGCGTCCAGGCGATGCGGGCCGGCCGGCCGAGCCGCGCGGTCCGCACGGCGTGGAGGTTCAGGCCGGGCGCGGCCAGCGACTCCGCCGATTCCGGGGCCGCGAACACCTCCAGCTCGACCTCGCCGCGCAGCGCCAGGGCCTCGAGCATCCGCGCGGCGTAGACGCCCGCACCGGTCAGCTTGGCGGGCACCGCCGTGGCGTCCACCGCTACCCGCATGCGGTCGGCGACGGTGGTTGCCGGCGTGACGGCCCCATCACGTCCCCGGGCCCTGCCGGTCCGCGAGACCCGGCGAGCCACCCGAGCCTCCGGGCGGCGGCGGGGCCTCAACGCAGGACCTCCTCGTAGGCGGCCCAGGTCGCGGCGGCGGTGGCCTTCCAGGTGAAGGGGGCCGCGTGGCGGCGGCCGTCGGCGGCGAGACGCTCGCGCAGGGCGTGGTTGGAGAGCAGCTCGATCATTCCCTTGGCGATGGCCGGCACGTCGGTCGGGTCGACCAGCAGCGCGGCGCCGCCGGCCACCTCCGGCAGGCTCGACCGGTCGCTGGTGAGCACCGGCAGGCCGCGGGCCATCGCCTCCAGCACCGGCAGGCCGAAGCCTTCGTAGAGGCTGGGGTAGGCGAGCCCGTCGGCGGCCGCGTACAGCCCCTGGAGCGCGGCGTCCTCCACGTGCCCGGCCAGCACCACCCGCGCCAGGGCGGCCCCATCCGCTCGTGGCCCGCTCGCCCGCGCAGCGTCCGCCCGTGGCGCGGCGGGGAGTGCCCCAGCCAGGGCCTTGCCCCAGCCGGTGGGGCCGACCACCACCAGGTGGTGCTCCGGCAGGTCTGCCGCCGCCTCGGCGAACGCCGCCACCAGCCGGGGCAGGTTCTTGCGGGGCTCCAGGGTGCCGACCGCCAGGAGGAACGGCCCGCGCACCCCGAGCCGTTCCAGCAGCCGCCGGGCCGGCTCGGGGTCGGGCCGCTCGGGTGGCGGGTCGGCGCCGAGCGGGGTGACCGTGACACGCTCCGGCTCCAGGCCGTACAGGTCGGCGAGGTCGCGGGCGGTCGACGACGAGGGCACCAGCACCCGCGCGGCCTCGGCCACCGCGATGCGGGTGGCCCGCTCGTGGAAATGCCGGCCGCTGGCCGGATAGGCCTCGGGGAAGTGCCGGAAGGCCACGTCGTGGACGGTGACCACCAGCGGCCGGCCGCGCGCCGGCGGGACCGCCGCGCTGGTCGCGTGCACCAGGTCCAGCTCCGCGACGACCTGGGCGGGCAGGCGAGGGCGACGCAGCTCCACCCAGGCCCTGGTCGCCAGCCGGCCCGGCCATGCCAGCGCGAGCGTCCGCTCGGGCGGCAGCCCCGCCGCCACGATCCGCTCCGCCGGGTGCCTGGCGACCAGCCAGCGAACCGCTCCCCCGCCAGCCTCCGCCTCGGCTTCCAAGTGCCGCACGAGCGCATCCACGTACCGCCCGATCCCTCCCGGCACCGGCCCGAAAAGCTGCTCCGCCACCACCCCGACCCGCCGCCCGCGCGCCGGGCCCCCGGCGGCGCCGGTCGTGCCCGCGGTCATTGGGCCACCGCGCGGGTGTAGGCGGCGAGGGTGGCGCGGGCGCAGCGCTGCCAGGTGAAGCCGGCGGCGTGGGCGCGCCGGACCTGCCGCGCGGGGCCGCCGCCGTCCTCGACCGCCTTGTCAAGGGCGGCCGCCAGCGCGCCGGCGTCGCCGGGATCGACCAGCTCGGCCCGGTCCCCGAGCACCTCCCGCAGGGCGGGGACGTCGCCGGCCACCACCGGGGTGCCGCAGGCCAGCGCCTCCAGCGCCGGCAGGCCGAAGCCCTCGTACCAGGAGGGGTAGGCCAGCGCCGCCGCGCCGGCCACCACCCGGGCCAGCTCGGCGTCGCCGAGATAGCCGGGGGTGTGCACGCTGCCGCGGGGCAGGCCGGCGAGGTCCGGCTCCTCGCCCCAGCCGGGCGGGCCGACCAGCACCAGTGGCGGCGGCGCCCCGCCCGCGAGCAGCTCGCGGTAGGCGGCCAGCAGCGTGCCCAGGTTCTTGCGCGGCTCGCGGCTGCCGACGAACAGCAGGTACCGCGCTGGCAGGCCGCGGGCGGCCAGCCAGGCCGCGTCGGGCGGCTCGGCCTCCAGCCAGCCCCGGCCGACCCCCAGCGGGGTCACCATCACACGGTCGGCGGGCAGGTGGTAGGTGTCGAGCACCTCGGCGGCCACGGCGGCGGTCGGCGTGCACACGATCGCCCCGCGCGCCAGGCCGGCCGGCACCAGCGTGCGGTAGCGCGCCGAGGCGGCGGTCACCATCTCGGGGTACCGCAGGTAGGTGAGGTCGTGGATCGTCACCACCAGGCCCGCGCGCCGCGCCGGCGGCGCCACGAAATTCGTGGCGTGGAACACCTCCACCCGCCCGGCGAACCACTCCACCGGCGGCCATCCCAAGCGTGCCCACGCCGCCCGCAACACCCGCGCCGGCACCCGCCGTCGCCCCACCCGCACCCCCGCCACGGCCCCAGACTCCGCCGGCTGCCCGCTCTCAGGGCGAGGGGCCGGAGGCGTGACGGCCGGGGCCCAGGTGCCGCGCGGGCGCGACGAGCCCCCGGGCGCCCCCTCCCCCGGCGGGTCGGAGCCGCCGGGCGCCCCCTCCCCCGGCGGGTCGGAGCCGCCGGGCGCCCCCTCCCCCGGCGGGTCGGAGCCGTCGGGCGAAGGGGTGGGAGGCGCGGCGCGCAGGGCGGCGGTGCCGCGCCAGGTGAAGGGAATCAGGCGCAGCTCGGCGACCTCGCCGGAGAGGGCGAGCGCCTCGACCAACCGCGCCACATAGTGGCCGACGCCCGTCCTCGGTCCGAGCAGGGGTGTGGCGTCGAGGCCGACCCTCATCCGCCGCGCGACCTCACCGCAGGACCATCCACCGCTGCAGGTGGCGCCGGTCGACCTTGGAGCGCCTGGAGATCTCCCAGCGGCGGAACAGCATCGCCGGCAGCAGGCGCAGGTACGAGCCCATCACCTTGACCCGCAGCAGGGTCGGCCGCACCGGCGGCCGCCGCCGGGTGTGCCGCGCCTGGGCGACCGCCCGCAGCGCCAGCGACGCCGTGGTCAGCGGGTAGCGCAGCACCTCGCGCAACGCCAGGCCGGCGCGGGCGTTCTTGGTCAGGAGCAGCAGCCGGTTGCGGTCGACGTGGAAGACGAAGAAGGGCGACCATTCCTCGGACGACGCCGCGTGGATGTGCCGCACCACCGAGTCGGGCAGGTAACGGATCGTCCAGCCGAGCGCGCGCAGCCGCCAGGCGAGGTCGGTGTCCTCGTAGTACATGAAGAAGTCGTCGTCGAACACGCCGGCCTCGCGCAGCGCCTCGGTGCGGAACAGCACCGACGCGCCGCAGAAGGTGAAGACCTCCTCGACCCGCTGGTACTGGCCGCGGTCGACCTCCTGGTAGCCCCGGTCGGCACCGTAGCCGTCCACGAACACGACGCTGCCGGCGTTGTTGAGCACGTCGACCAGCTCGGCCGCCGGCGCCACCGGGACCTGCTGCTCGGCGACCTCGGTCTCGGCCTTGACGGTGGCCGCGCCGCCCGCCCAGGTCAGCTCCACCGGCTTGGCGCCCTCGGCGGCGAGCCGGAAGCCGAGCTCCAGGCCTGGGGCCGCCCCCGTGCCCTGGCCGTCGGGGTCCACCGGCACCAGCAGCCGCCCCGACGGCCTGGTCCAGCGGAAGCGGCCGTCGCCCTCGCCCTCCGGCCCGTAGGCGAGGTGGTCCCAGAGCACCTCGTCGGTCACGTCCCGGCCGTCGACGGTCACCTGGTAGATCCGCACGCCCAGCTCGCGGCTGTCCAGGGTGCCCGGCAGGAACGCCGGGGTGGACAGGTTCAGGGCCAGGAACCTTGGCAGGAAGACGATCTTCGAGGTGGTCGCGGCCAGCCTCGGCGTCCCGCCGGGGACCGCCCCGGCCTGCTCGCGCTCGAACGGCTCGATCAGCCGGGAGAGCCAGTCACGTGTCGGCCGCGCGTCCTGGTTGAGCAGGGCGACGTAGGGGGTGTCCACCTGGCGCAGCGCGACGTTGTTGCCACCGGCGAAGCCGTCGTTGCGCTGATTGGCGATCAGCCGCACCCACGGGAAGTCGCGTTCGATCAGCTCCTGGGTCCCGTCGGTGGAGGCGTTGTCGACCACCCAGACCTGCATCCGGCCCTCCGGCAGGTCCTGCGCGGCCAGTGCCTCCAGGCAGGGAGCGACCAGGTCGACGCCGTTGTAGCTAACGACGACCACGGTCGCCAGCGGCGCGGGGTCGCCGGCTGGCGCTGGGCTCGGCACGTTCCTCCTCCTCGGTTCGCTCGATGGTCCAGGCGACGTCGACCAGGCCGTGCTCGCCGGAGCCGATCACCCGCAGGGCCTCGCTGAAGCGGCGAGCGTCCAGTGCGCGGCCCCCCGGCTCGCGCAGGGCGACCGCCAGGGCGAAGATCCCCTGGATCGGCGGCAGCTCCTTGACGAAGAACCGGACGGTCCAGGTGCCGTTCGGCTCGAAGTGCTCCTCCTCGGCGTCCATCACCCACATCGGCACGTCCGCCGGGCCGGTCACGGCCACGCGGACCGCCGCCGCCGGCGGTGGCTCGGCGCCGACCGCGACGTCGACCTCGACGGCCAGTGGCTCGCCCACCTGGAACTCGCCCTTGTGAGCGGACCGCGCGCTGGGGTCGACCATCCGCACGCCGGTGATCCGCAGGGCGCTGGAGGCACCGGCCGCGCCGCCCGACTGGTCGGGCGCGGTGCCGAGCAGGGTCCGCAGCCGCTCGGCGGCCTCCAGCGCGTCGCCGTCGTGCAGCACTCGGCCGTGGTCGAGCACCAGGCCGCGGCTGCAGAGCATCGGCACCAGGTCCACGGCGTGGGTGACGAACAGGATGGTGCAGCCCCGCTCCTGGAACTCGGTGATCTTGGCCAGGCACTTGGCCTGGAAGGCCTCGTCGCCCACGGCCAGCACCTCGTCGACCAGCAGGACGTCGGGGTCCACGTGCACCGCGATCGCGAAGCCGAGCCGCACGTACTGGCCGGACGAGTAGTGCTTGACCTGGTTGTCGATGAACTGCTCGAGGCCTGAGAACTCGACGATGCTGTCGAAGTTCCGGTTGATCTCGCGGCGGGTCAGACCAAGGATCGACGCGTTCAGATAGATGTTCTCGCGCCCGGTCAGCTCGCCGTTGAAGCCGGCGCCGAGCTCGAGCAGGGACGCCACCCGGCCGCGCACCCGCACCGAGCCCACGGTGGGCTCCAGGATCCCGGCGAGCAGCTTGAGCAGGGTCGACTTGCCCGAGCCGTTGGCGCCGATCAGGCCGACCGTCTCGCCGCCGTGGATGTCCAGGTCGATGTCGCGCAGCGCCCAGAACTCCTCGGCCTTGGAGCGCCTGGTCTGCAGGAACCGCTCCTTCAGGCTGGTGGCCCGCTGGTGATGGATGAGAAAGCGCTTGCCGACCCCTCGGGCGGAGATGACCGCGTCAGCCATCTACAGCTCCTCCGCGAAGTCGGCTTGCATGTGGCGGAAGACCACCAGGCCGATCCCCAGCAGCACCACGGAGATGAAGGCCGCCACTCCCAGCCACTTGAGGTAGAAGCTGTAGCCGCCGGTCGCCAGCACCTTGACGGGCGCGCCCTTCTCGATCACCACCGGATAGCGGTAGATCGCCCGCTGGATCGAGGTGACCACCGCGGTCATGGGGTTGGCCATGAAGAAGGCGAACAGGTGCTTGGGCACGAGCTGCTCCTGGACGACCCGGATCGGGTAGACGATCGGTGTCAACCAGAACCAGGCGAGCAGCAGGATCTCGAGCAGGTGCTCGACGTCGCGGTAGCGCACGTTCAGCGCCGAGACCAGCAGGGCCATCGCCACCGTGAACACCAGCACGACCGCCAGCGCCGGCAGCAGCAGCACGAGCTGCGGGCCGATGAAGGCGCGGTAGAAGACCAGCAGGAACGCGAAGAACACCAGCATCTGCAGCACGAAATGGACCGCCGCGAAGCCGACGGAGGCCAGTGGCAGCACCACCCGCGGGAAGCGGACCTTGCGGACCAGGTTGGCGCTGCCGACCACCACGCCGGTGGCGCTGAGCGTCGACAGGTTGAAGAAGTTCCAGACCAGCAGCCCCGACATGAACATCACGGCGTAGTAGGGGACGCCGTTCTTCAGGAACACGCTGAAGACGAGGTCGAAGACGACCAGGTAGAGCAGCGGGTTGGCCAGCGACCACAGGAACCCCAGGGCCGAGTTCTTGTACTTGACCTTCAGGTCCTTGCGGACCAGGTTCGCGAGCAGCTCCAAGCGGATCCGTGACTGCGCCGCTGCCCGGACGTCCGCGGCGCTGAGCATGGGCGCCTCTCTTCCAATGTTCGAGCTGGTCTGAGCGTTCCGGAAGTATAGCGGTCACCGCGATCCTGCCAGTGCCGCTGTCCACAGCCCCCCGTTTACGCGATGCCGAGCGACCGGGAGATCTCCGACCAGCGTGCGGCGAACGCCTCCTCGGAGAACGCCCTGGCCCGCTCGACCGCGCTGGCGGCCAGCCGTTCCCGCAGGCTGTCGTCGCCCGCCAGCGAACGGGTGTAGGCCTCGAGCTCGTCGAGCGTGGACCAGCGGTAGCCGTCGACGCCGTGCCGGACGATTTCGCGCTGCCCCGCCTTGTCGATGACCACCGGGACGCAGCCGGCAGCCATGGCCTCGACGGTGGTCATGCCGAAATGCTCGAACACCCAGGGCTGGCGCTCCTCGTCCTCGCCGAGCCCGGTGGCGTGCCAGAACATCGAACTGGACGAGAACAGGTCCTCGACCAGCGGCCGCGGCGCGTTGGCGTGGATCTGCACGGGCAGGCCCTCGGCGGCCTTGCGAATCTTGTTGAGATAGGGCTTGTGGCTCGGCTCGACGCCACCTACCAGGTGCAGTTCCCAGCCGTCGAGGCGGTTGCGGCGCATCATCCGGCCGAAGGCCTCCACCAGCTCGAGCTGCTTCTTGGAGTGACCGCTGCCGCGCGCGAAGAAGCGGCCGACGCTGAGGATCTTGTGCTGCTTGCGGCCGGGCCGCAGCTCCTGCACGCGGATCGGCGGGAACAGCACGTCCGAGTCGACCCCCCAGTACTGCTGGATCCAGGTGCGGGTGTACTCCGAGTTGGCGATCACCCGCTGGTAGTGCTCGAGGAACGACAGGTCCTGGGGGTTGCGGAGCAGCCAGGGGACCTTCTCCCCCGCCCGTTCCCTGAGGGTCCGGCGCTGCCCGCTCATGCGCAGCCGGCTGACGGCGACGCCGAGCGACCGATCGTCGCCGTGGCCCGGCACGAACGTGTCGCTGTCGAAGAAGATCTCGACGTCGCGGGCTGCCGGCGGCAGGGTGACCTGATGGCGCTGGAAGCCTCCGGGACCCGCCTCGAGCTGGGCCAGCTCGCGGCCACGCTCGTCGCTCACGGTCACCTGGGTCGGTCCGGGGGCGCCCGGCCTGCCGAGCTCGAACCCGATCGCCCGCGCGCCACCGCCGACCACGATCAGCCCGGCATGGCCGCTGGTCCAGGTCCAGCTCCGGCGGCGACCGCCCTCCGGCGGGAACCAGCCGAGTCCCCAGCCCGCCGGTCCGGGATTGCCGCCGCGCACGTGCGGGCCGATGCGGCGGACCGCCCAGCGCCGCCAGCCGTTCAGGTCATGGTCGAACGGGGTCGGGAAGTAGCAGAGGTAGATGTTGTGGATGGCACGGGCCTTCACGCGGCTCATGTAGGACGCGTTGACGAACAGCTCGTAATCGGTCGAGACGCTGGCCATGTCCCGCTCGCCGCGGTCGGGCACGACCCGCAGCGACACCTTGGCCAGGTTGAGCCCGAGATGATCCGCGAGCAGGTCCTTGCCAACGTCCTCGTGGGCGATCAGGTCGACCTCGTGCCCTTGCTCTGCGAGCACCTGGGCGAGCATGCACGAATGCCGCTCGCCCCCACCCATGGATGGCAGGAACCGGTTGTAGACGGCCGTCTTCAACGCGCGCGACACTCCCTCGCCTTCGATCCGGGTGACCCGGTCATTTCCGGGCCACGACGAACGTCTCGTTTCCCTGATACAGGCCCCATACCAGATTGTCATAGGCAGTGCGCAGCTCGCGCAGCGCCTCGGTCGCCTCCTGGAGCCGCTCCCCGAGCACGTTGACGACGTGCCCCAGCTCATACGCCCAGGTCGGGTCCGGCCCGGCAGCGCCGGACGAGGCGTCCTGGACCCTCTCACCGGAGGCGTCCGGATCGGCGTCCTCGCCGCTTCGCCGCGACTCGGCCGTCGCGGCGAGCTTGCCCATCGCCGTCCCCACCAGATCGCCGACACCGGGGTGGACCACCGGCTGCCCGGCCAGGTACTGCGGCGGCGGGCCGGGATGGTTTGCCGGGTTGGTCCCGCTGGACTCTACCTCGAACCCGGCCTGGCGGCAGAGGAACTCAACCAGTGCGACCTGGTAGAAGCGGACGTGCGTCGGGTCCCACCAGAAGTCGTGGCTGAGCACCGCGTAGCAGCCGGGATTGGGGGTCACGGCCACCAGGCGCCCACCCGGCGCCAGCACGCGCCGCACCCCCTCGAGGAAATGGACCACCTGCTCGGGCGTGAGGTGCTCGATGAAATGGGCGCAGAACACTCCCTGGTAGGGACCGGGAGCGGGATCGGCGTGCAGGAACTCCAGCGCGTCGTGCTGGATCACGTCGTAGCCTTCCGCCCGCGCCAACTGGACCATGCCCGGGTCGATGTCCACCCCCCGCGCCTGGACGCCCGCGTCGCGCAGCAGCCCAAGGAATTCGCCGCGGCCGCAGCCGATCTCCAGGACGGGCCCCTGCTTGCCTTCTGCGGAGTTGTCCGCCGGTTCGGCGAACATCGGCAGGTAGAAGCGCAGAACCTCTCGCTGGTGCTCGGGGTCGAATTCCATGTGAGCGTAGTAGTCGCTCTCCATGCGAGACGCGCGGCGGTCCTGCGGCGTCATCGGACCTCCTCGACCAGGACGTGGGCTTTGGCGCCGAGCTACCACCTTAATCGCGTCGGCGAGCATGTGGCGTGTCTTGAGCGCGCCGACCGCTAGGTCGTCGCGCGGGAGGCGCGCAGTCGCTGGAGGGCGGTGCGGGCGATCGACGCCACGCCCCTGACGAGCAGGGCGCCGGCCACCAGCGGCAGCAGCACCAGGCGCGGGTCGCGCTGGTAGCGCCGTTGGTAGAACCGCAGGGTGCTGCGATGGTGGTTGAGGACCTTGCGGTAGGGGGCGCTGCGGGTCGAGCCGCCCACCACGTGCTCGACGATCGCGCGCGGCTCCAGCACGATCTTCCATCCCGCCCTGGCCAGCCGCAGGCACAGGTCCATGTCCTCGAAGTACATGAAGTAGGAGCCGTCGAACCCGCCGACCTCGTCGAAGGCCGAGCGCCGCAGCAGCATGCACGCCCCGGAGACCCAGTCGACCCGCGCCGGCCGGGTCCGGTCCAGGTCGGTCAGGTGGTAGCGCCGGGTCGCGGGGTTCCCGGGCCATGCCGGGCCGAGCAGGGCGTGGAGCCCGCCGATCAGCAGCGACGGGAAGCGGCGCCCGGTCGGGTAGTCGGAGCCGTCGAGGTTGAGCAGCCGCGGGCCGATGCAGGCGATGCGCGGATCGGCCTCTGCGGTGGCCACCAGCCTGGCCAGCGAGCCAGGGGCCAGCAGCGTGTCCGGGTTGGCGACCAGCAGCCATGGCGCCGCCGTCTCGGCCGCGCCGCGGTTGGCGGCGCGCGAGTAGCCGTGGTTGGCCTGGCTCTCGATGACCTTGGCGCCGAGCGAGCGGCCGAGCCCGGCCGAGTCGTCGCGGGAGGCGTTGTCGACGACCAGCAGCTCGAGCTCGTGCGGGGCGGCGGCCTGCGGCAGCGAGGCGACGCACGCCGGCAGGTCCTCCGCGCTCTCGTAGGTGACGAGCACCACGGCGATCGCGGTGGTGGACTCGGCTCGGGGCTCTGGCACGGGTGGGGACCGGCTCCTTCTGGCGGAGACTCCTCGGCTGAACGTTTCCGGAGCATCCTATACAGCCGGCGGAGCCGCCGGAGCCGGGTGCGCCTCAACCGGCCGGCTGCGGCGTCACCGAAAAGCGCGTGGACTTGAGGCCGAGCAGGCGCTGGAGCGTGGCGCCGGTCACCGCGACGCTGCCGCGTGTCCCGGACACGGTGGCCGCGCGAACGCGGCCGGAGCTGTCCCGCCAGGTCACCCGGATCCCGGTCACCGGGCCGACGCCGAGCTCGCGGAGCGCCGCGGACGTGGCGGAGGCCGAGCGCACCTCGGCCCAGCGCCAGTCGGGGTTACGGCAGGGGCCGGCCCCGCTCGCGCAGTCCCACGGGTCCCGCTGGACCGGCATGTGACTCGAGGGCGGGCCGCCCCACACGCTGACGCTCTGCGTCCGGCCGCCGGAGGAGGCCGAGTACAGCGCCTGCACCACCTGGCCGCCGTAGCCGACCACCAGCGCGCCGGTGCCGTCGACGGCGGAGACCCAGCGGGCGCCGGCCAGCCCGCTCTCCTTGGACCAGCCGACGAAGTACTGGTCGCGGGTGTCCGGGTAGACGGCGCAGTCGCAGCCGTCCCACGCCCACTGGTCGCGGTGCTGGCCGAGGCGCTGGACGGCCGCGACCGCGTAGCTGCGGGCGGCGATCGCCTGCGCCTGGAGCGCCGCCATCGGCCACAGGCTCGGGACCTCGCCGAGCCCTCGCAGGTAGGCGTTGACGCCGATCAGCAGCACCGCGCGCGGCCGGGTCACGCCGCGGTCGTCGCGCACGGCGCGGATCTCCACCCGTCCCCAGCGCAGCGTCCGCCCCGTCTGCGGCAGCGACAGCAGGCCGGGGAGCCGCACGCCGGTGCCCACCCCGTAGCGCAGCACCAGCCCGCCGCGACCGTCGAGGGTGGCGGGGCCGAACACGCGGCCGTCCGGCCCGAAGACCGAGATGCCGCCGTCCTGCGGCCGCACCGACCAGGTGGTCCCGCCGGGGAGGTAGCGGCGATGGAGCTGGCCGTCCGAGCCGTATCCGGTCACCACCACGGTGCCGCTGCCCTCGGCTCCGCCGAGCTGCCCGCCCCTGAAGAGGACCTGGCTGAGCCGCCCGCCGGTGCGCGGGTCCAGGCCTGCCTGCAGCAGGCCGACCGAGATGGTCTCGGGCAGCATCGCCGGCCGGGCCGCTGTCCCCGGGTAGTAGTGGGCGACGATGCTGGAGGCGCCGTAGCCCCGCAGAGCCATGCCGTAGGCGCCCCACTGGCTCATGCCGACGCCGTGGCCGGCGCCGCTCCCCTCGATACGGAACGCGGCTGGCGCGGGCGCTGGTGCCGCGGCGGCGGAGCTGCCGAGCAGCGCGAGCATCGCCGGTGTGAGCACCAGCGCCAGCGCTCCCGCCCGGCGAGCACGGATCATCCGGACCATACGCCTAGCCTCCCCAGGCTCCGCTTTCGGCTCGACTCGACTGCTGGGGTGTCGGCCCGCCAAATCGGTGGCTTTAGCGGATCTCCGACAGGAAGGCGCGGAGGGCTTCGCCCCAGGGGCGCAGGGGTGGGACGCCGATGAGGCGGGCGAGGCGGTTGTCCAGGACGGACCAGGCGGGGCGAGGGGCGGGGCGGGGGAACTGGTCGCTGGTGACCGGCTGGACGCGGGCGGGGTCCTGGCCGGTGGCCTCCAGGATCGCCCGGGCCAGGTCGTACCAGGAGCACGTGCCGCCGCCGGTGAGGTGGTAGGTGCCGTGCTGACCGGTCCGCACCAGCGCCCGCAGGCCGGTGGCCAGGTCCGCCGACCAGGTGGGGCTGCCGACCTGGTCGGCGACCACCTGGAGCAGCGGCCGCTCGTCGGCCAGCCGCAGGATCGTCTTGACGAAGTTGCGGCCCGCGTGGCCGTACACCCAGGAGGTGCGGACCAGGTAATGGCGGCCCCAGACCTCGCGCAGGGCCTGCTCGCCGGCCAGCTTGGAGCGGCCGTAGACGCTGGCCGGCTCGGTCGGGTCGTACTCGCCGTAGCCCTCCGGTCGGCGCAGGCGCGCCTGCCCGTCGAAGACGTAGTCGGTGGAGAGGTGCAGCAGCTCGGCGTCGACCTGCGCGCAGGCCAGGGCGAGGTGGCGCGGGCCGAGGCAATTGTCGCGGAAGGCGCGGTCCGGGTCGCCCTCGCAACCGTCCACGTCGGTCCACGCGGCCGCGTTCAGCACCAGGTCGGGCTCGACCTGGTCCACGGCCGCGACCACCGCGGGCCAGTCGGCGACGTCCAGGTCGGCGTGCCCGAGCGCCACCACCTCTTTGACGTCGGCGAAGGCGCGCACCAGGTCGCCGCCCACCTGCCCAGTGGCGCCGGTGATCAGGACCCGCACGGCTACTTCCCCGCCGGGCGCCCGTGATCCAGGGTCCGCGAGGCGCCGCGCGGCTTGAGCGGCCGCCACCAGAGCTCGTTCCGGCGGTACCAGTCGATCGTCTCGGCCAGCCCGGCGCGGAAGTCGTGCGCCGGTTCCCAGCCGAGCTCGCGGACCCTGGTCGAGTCCAGCGAGTAGCGCCAGTCGTGGCCCGGCCGGTCGGTGACGAACTCGATCATCTCCTCGCCGGCGCCGAAGGCGGCCAGGATCTCGCGCGTGAGGTCCAGGTTGGTGACCTCGTTGCCGGCGCCGACGTTGTAGACCTGCCCGGTCGCGCCGCGCCGCAGCACCAGGTCGATGGCGGCGCAGTGGTCCAGCACATAGAGCCAGTCGCGGATGTTGCCGCCGCTGCCGTACAGCGGCACCTTCTGGCCGTCGAGCAGGTTGGTCACGAACAGCGGGATGACCTTCTCGGGGAACTGGTAGGGGCCGTAGTTGTTGGTGCAGCGCGTCACCACCACGTCCAGCTTGTGGGTGGTGGCGTAGGCGAGCGCGACCAGCGCGCCGCCCGCCTTGCCGGCCGAGTAGGGCGAGGACGGCTCCAGGCGGTCCCGCTCGGAGAACGACCCCTCGGCGATGGTCCCGTACTCCTCGTCGGTGCCGACCTGGAGGAACCGCTGCACCCCGGCGTGCCTGGCCGCCTCGGCCAGGGTGGCCACGCCGAGCGTGTTGGTCCGCACCGCCTCCAGCGGCTCCACGATGGAGCGGTCCACGTGCGTCTCGGCCGCGAAGTTCACGATCACGTCGTGCCCGGGCAGGACCTCGGCGACCTGCGCGGGGTCGCAGATGTCCCCCTGCACGAAGCGGTGCCGCGGGTCGGACTCGAGGTCGGCCACGCTGGCCGCGTTGCCGGCGTAGGTCAGCTTGTCGAAGTTGGTGACCGCGGCGTCCGGGTCGGTGTCCAGCAGGTGGCGCACGTAGTTGGAGCCGATGAACCCCGCTCCGCCGGTGACGAAGAACCGCATGAACTCTCCCTCGGGCCTGTCGGTCTGGTGTGCCCGCAGCCTAGCTCAGATGTTGCGCAGGCCGTACAGGACCCGCTCGAGCAGGCTCAGATCGGGATGGTCGCCGATCAGCTCGCTCGGCCGGTGGATGGTGACCAGACGCTCGTCGGCCATGTCGGCGATCAGGACGCGCGCGACGCCGAGCGGCATCTCCATGCGCGCGGAGATCTCCGCCACCGACTGCACTTCCTGGCAGAACCGGATGATGGTGCGTCGCTCCCAGCTCAGGTAGGGCGCCAGCTCGCCCTGGTAGGCGCTGGAGACGAGCGCTTCGACCTCCAGGTCGTCGTTCCGAGGCCGCGCCCGGCCACCGGTGATCGCATAGGGGCGGACCACCGGGCCCTGACGCGGCCGTCCGAGACCGTGGGGGTCGTCTCCGCTCATCTCGGGAGCGACGCCTGGAGCTCCGCCCGGAGCTGGGGTGTCAGCACGTCACCGGTCCGCGCGACCAGCAACGCCATCTCGTAGCCGACCAGGCCGACGTCGCACGACGGCGACGCCAGCACGCCGAGGCACGAGCCGTCGCCGATGGTCATGACGAACAGGAAGCCGCGTTCCATCTCGATGACGGTCTGGTTGACGTCGCCCGCCTCCAGCAGGCGCGCGGCGCCGGCGGTCAGGCTGGCCACGCCGGAGCCGACCGCGGCGAGCTGGTCGGCCCGCGCGCGGTCGAGCCGCTCGGAGACGGCGATCAGCAGCCCGTCGGAGGAGACCACGATCGCGTGGGCCACCCCGGGCGTGCCACGGACGAAGGTGTTGACCAGCCAATTGAGGTTCTGTGCGTCTTTGCTGAGCTCGGTCATCATCGGTGCTCCTCGGCGCCATCGGGCCGGTCGACGTCGTCGTCGCCGCCCGGCTCGTAGCGCGGGGTGTCTGGGCCCGCGGCCATGCGGCGGCCGCGCTCCAGACCGCTGCGGTAGCTCGACAGCATGGCGCGGACGTCCTCTGGGGAGCGGGCGGTCCTGGAGACCTGGGGCGCCGGCCGCGCCTGGCCGGGGACGGGGACCGGCTGCTGTTGTTGTTGTTGTTGCTGCTGCGGCGACGGGGTCGTCGCGATGCCCGGCGCCAGGTTGGCGCGCGGGACGCGCCGCGGCAGCCCGGTCCTGGTGAGCCGCTGCCCTGGGTCTGGCTGGCCCGGGCCCATGCCCGGTCCAGGTCCGGCGCCGGGCACCGGGCCCATGCCGGGTCCCGGCGCGGCGGCGCCTCGGCCACCTGGCCCCGGGCCACCGGGCCCTGGGCCGAAGGACGGTGGTCCGCCGGCGCCGGGAGACAGCCGTCCCGTGCGCCCCTGGGCGGGCGACTCTGGGCTCACCGGCGGGAGCGGCACGGCGCTCGGGTCCTCGGTATGCGCCCGCGGGAGCGGCGCCTGGGCGGCGTGCCGGGTGGGCGCGGGCTGCGGCGGGGCCGGCGGTGGCATGGGCGGCGCCGGTGGCTGCGGCTGCCGCCGGCCGAGGCCGTGGTCGACCGGGGGCGCCTGGTCGCCGCTGGAGGGCTGCGGCGCGTGGCGGCGCATCGGCAGGTAGCTCGCACCGCTCGCGCTGTCGAACCAGTCCGAGCGCGCCTGCTCGAAGATGGGCAGGCGGTCGCCCATGGGGCCGCCGGCCTCGGCGCCCTCATGGATCCCCTCGCCGTTGGAGGCGACCGGCTCGCTGACCGGCGGCGGAGGGGGCGGCGTGGCGACGGCGCGGGTGACCGGCGGCACCGGCTGCTCGATCGGCAGCTCGCTGGGCGTACTCGCCCTGGCCGGCTGCGCCACCGGCGGGGGCGGCGAGGTGATCGGCGTGGCCGGGTTGGTCGACGGCCGCCCCTCCGGCGCCGGAGGCACCAGCTCGGGACGCGCGCCAGGCAGCTCGCCCTCGTGGCCCTCCATGCCAGACCAGGTCAGCAGCGCGCTCGGCACCAGCACCAGCGCGGTCACGCCGCCGTACCAGGAGTGCCGGAGCTGCACCCGGATGCCGTAGCGCTGCGCCAGCCGCCCGACCACGAACAGGCCGAGCATGCGCGACACCGCGAAGTCGACAACCGGCGGGTTGGCGAGGCGCTGGTTGGCGTCCAGCAGCTCCTCGTCGCTCATGCCCAGCCCGCGGTCCTCGATCTCCAGCACGTAGCCGGTGGCGGCCGGCTGCCCGGCGACCCGCACGGAGGTCCCTGGCGGCGAGAACGAGGTGGCGTTCTCCAGCAGCTCGGCGAGCAGGTGGATGATGTCGGCGACCGCGTGCCCGACCGCGCCGACGTCGTCGATGGGCAGCAGCTCGATCCGCTGGTAGTCCTCGACCTCGGCGACGGCGCCGCGCACCACCTGCGGCAGGGGCACCGGCTCCGACCAGCGGCGCGGCGGCTCGGCGCCGGACAGCACGATCAGGTCCTCGGCGTTGCGGCGCATGCGCGTGGCCAGGTGGTCCAGCTTGAAGAGGTTCTCCAGCGCGTCCGGGTCGGCCTCGTCGCGCTCCAGCTCGTCGATCAGCTCGAGCTGGCGGTCGACCAGGCGCTGCGAGCGGCGCGCCAGGTTGAGGAACATGGCGCCGATGGAGTTGCGGAGCGCCGCCTGCTCCGCCGCGATCCGGATCGCCACCTCGTGCACCGAGTTGAAGGCACCGGCCACCCGGCCGATCTCGTCGCGGGAGCGGACGGGCACCCCGCCGGAGGCGGCCATCGCCTCGATGTCCGCCTCGTCGACCTGCGCGTCGAGGCGCTGGAGGCGCTCGACCACGCCGGGCAGGTGCTGCTCGGCCACGTCCCGCGCGGACTTCTCCAGGGCGTACAGCGGCCGCGCCATCGAATTGGACAGCAGCAGCGACAGGCCGATGGCCAGCGCCAAGACCAGGATCATGATCACGGTGGTCAGCACCGTCTGGCGCACCGCGGCATCGCGGTCGGAGGTGGCGGCCGCCGCCACGTCGGAGGCGACGCGCTGCTCGACCTTGAGATATTCCCCGACCTTCGAGGACATGGTGGTGAGCCAGACCTGGGGGTCGAGTTTGGGCGGCGCGCCCGGGCCGGCAAGCGCCGCCTGGCGCATCACCTCGGTGAGCGAGGAGTTGCTCGCACCGGCGACCTGGTGGTCGAACTGGACCTGCTGCGCCGCGCTGGCGATGGACTCGAAGCGCGCGACCGACGAGGATTCCTCGCCGACCAGGGTAGCGAAGCGCGGATAGTCGCCGGGACCGAATTCACCCTTGATCAAGGCCGCGAACAGCAGGCTCGTGCTCTGCGACGCGGCCTCCTTGGCGCGCGAGATCTCGACCAGCGCGGCGATGTCGGCCTTGACACTGCGGCTGCCCGGCTCGTTGCCGATATCGGCGATCACCGCCAGCAGGCTGGTGAGCAGCTCGCCGTAGAAGCTCTCCACCCTGGTCACGGTCGGCAGGTCGGCGCCGTCGAGCTGGGTTCGCCAGTTGGCGAGCCCGTTGAGGCGGCGGGAGGAATCGGCGATGTCGCCCCGCAGGCGCGCCGAGTAATCGGAGACGTCGAGGTCCACCAGCCCGTCGCGCAGGCTCGCCGCGTTGCGGTCGGCCTTGGCCCGGCTCTGCATCATCTCCGGCCGGAACTTGCCCTTGCCGCTGGCCACGTAGCCGGTGGAGGTGGCCCGCTCCTGCTGCAGCGAATCGGTGAGCGCGGTCAGCCGATTCGCAAGCCCGGTAAGCAGGTTCGTCCGGTTCGCCTCGGCGCGGCGCGAGATGCTGGAGCCCACTTGCAGTGAGGCGAAGACGATCAACGCCACCAGGGGCAGCACCAGGATGGCCCCGAGCTTGGACCGGATTTGCAAGTTCCGAAACATGGCGGGCTCCTCGGGCTCCTCTGGGGGGCGTGACGCGGTCGGCCCCGACCGGCGTCAGAGAATTCGTTGGATCGGCGAGAACGTAGCCGGTAAATCCAGCAGCCGCAAAGGGCGGACGAACAACGTGATGCGCCTAAGCGTGAGCAATGGCGCCGGATTCCTCAGCCTCCACCCCGCGTTACCAGCCCTTCTTGGGGAAGATGATCGTGTCGGTGTTGGCAACCTCTCTGGGCAGCACGACCTTGGACTGGTCGCCCTGCCACTGGGCAAGGATGAAGGTCTGCTGCGGCGCGCCGGTCTCGTCCCACGACAGCGGCCCGAGGATCGTCTGCACCTTGTTGTTGTGCAGCCAGTCCGAGATCCGGTCCTGGTCCAGCGAGCCGACCGCCTCGACCGCGGCCTGCAGCGCCTGCGCCGCCGCGAACGCGTCGGCCGCGTCCTCCTCCGGCGTGCCGCCGAACTTGGCCTGGTACTGCTGGACGAATTCCTGGTTGAGCGGGTAATTCGTGTCGGGGCTCCAGCTCACCGCGTAGAACACGCCATCAGCGGTGGGGTAACCGCCGACACCCTTGATGTACTGGTCGCCGTTTGAGGGCGCCGAGGTCTGGAACATCACTTTGGGAACGAAATTCGCCTTCTTGAGGGAACGCACCAGCCCCACGCCGTCCTCGAAGACCGCGCCCTGCACGATCAGGTCGGG
>WNGG01000144.1_pt1 | contig 68753 bp, 93 predicted proteins | sample 5400661 | NCBI WGS metagenome assembly WNGG01 (sample SAMN13153372, study PRJNA577476) | soil metagenome | isolation source: 100 cm soil or saprolite under Garry oak tree replicate 1 | place: USA:California | collected 2016-06-15
CGAGGGCCTCTCCGCTTCCAAACAGGCGACGCTCACCCGCCTCTCGTCGGCGCTGGATGCGGCGCAATCGCTGCTGCGCACGACCCGTACCACGGCGACCGAGGGTACGCGGCTCACTGCGGCGTCAACACGCGCGGCGCTCTCCCGTACGGCGGCCGGCGTGCACGCGACGGTCGAAGGCGCCCGCACCGCTGGGGCGCAGCAGGTGGAGGGCACCAAAACCTTCGCAGCCGAGGACCTCGCGAACGCGACACGCCTCGGCGGCGAGCACGTGTCGCACGCCCAGGCACGCGCCGCGCAGGACCTCACCACGGCGCAGGGGCAGGCCGCCGCAGGCGAAGCGGCTACGCGTGCCCCCTACGAGCAGCTGGTGGGGGCGCCACCGCCTGATGCCGCCGCAGCAGGTCGTGCCGCCAATGCGGTGATTCAGGAAGGCGGCGCCAAACTAGAGAAAGATCGGCTCGGGGAAGCCGTGGGCGCCGCCGCGCAGAAAGGGCCACGCATTCCCAAGGCGCCGCTGGAAGCCGAACTCGACCGCCTCTCCCAGCAGATCACGCCGATGGCGTCGCACGAGCCGACCACGGTGACGATTGGTGGGAAGTCCTTCACCGCCGAACAGGCTGCGCAGATGCTGCCGGGCGAAGACTTAAGCGGGTTCCTCATCCCGCCTGACCACCCACTGCCGGCGGCGCTGTCACGCGTCCGTGCGGCGCTCGCCAACGAGCCCTCCGACACGATCGCCTTCGCCGACGCGCATAAGATCAAGCGACTCGTCGATGACGCCGTGTCGTGGGACTCGCCTGCGCGGACGCAAGCCGAGCAGGTCAGCAAGGGCTTCCGGCAGAAAATCCGGGGCCTCATGCGCGGCCACGCCCCCTATGACCAAGCGACGGCCGACTACGGGAAGATCGCCACGCTCTACGAGGAAGGCCATGCGCCGAAGCTGCGCAAGTTGGCGGAGGGCAACCCTGAAGCCATCGTGGGCCTCCTCACCCCGACCAAGGGCAACGACAAATCCACTGCTGCCCGGATGTTGACGGAGCTCCTGACGACGCGCGCGGAGGCAGGCGGTGGGGGCGCCGAAGGCCGCGCCGCGCTCGAAGCCGTGCAATCCTCGTGGGTCCGCGAGCGCCTCATCAACGGCGGCCTCGAGAAACTGGGCGACCGGCTCGACGCCATCCCACCCGCATTTCGCGATGCCTTCCTCGGCGATGCGCAATCGCAGGCGGTGCTCGACCACCTGAAGCTGATCTCGACCGCCTACAAGACGGCGGTGCTGACGGGCGAGCAGGGCGTTGAAGCCGCGACGACAGCCGGCAAAGGGGGCGTCGAGGCGGCGACATCGCTCGCCGCCCAGCGCACGGGTGCTGTCAAGGAGGCGGGCCGTGCCGCCACCGATGTCGCCAGTGAAGCGGCGACGCTCGGCACCGAGACGGCGCAGCGCGAGGGGCGGCAGGCTATGGCGACGGCACGCACGGCGGGTGCGTCGCTCGTCGCGCACCGCCGCCAAGAAGGCGCACGGTGGGTCGAGTCTGCCGCTCAAGCGGTCGACCCGGCACAGGAAGCCCTCCGCGTCGGGCGGGAAGCGGCGACCACCGCACGACAGGAGCTGAAGGAGAGCACCCTCGGTCCCTACACGGGCAAGGGAGCGCTCCGCCAAGCCGGAGGCGACGCCCTGCGTGTGCTCGCCTACGGCCCACACCGTGTCTATGGAGCCGTCGCCCTCAGCCGGTTGCTGGTGGGTCCGACGGCCGATGACCTCGTGCACTGGGCGGCACTCTCGCCGCAGGGGACGCAGCTGCTTGTCGGGGCGTTGACCTCGCCAGTGCCCGCTGAGGCGCTGGCGAATCTGGTGCGCACCCGCTACGGTGGCGCCGAGCCGCCGATGGCGGTCTCGCACGCGGTCGGTCAGCCTCCGCCAGCCGCCACACCAGCTACTCGCTAGTCCGCCCCCCCGAGCGCCCGCAACTTCGCCTGAATCCCGAGCAGCCGCGCGGCGATGGCTTCAGTCTCGGCGAGCTGCTGCTGGTACTGGGTGATCGTGGTGGCCTGCCGATCGCGCACCTCAAGGAGGGCATCCCGTTCCTCCGTGAGATCTGCGCGCACCTGCTCGGAGACGCTGAGGCGCTGTCGGAGGTCTTCCAGTTTGGCGGCGACGGTGCCCGCATCGTGGTCGAGGGCCGCAAGGAGGTCGGTGAGCGAGGAGGGCGTGTCCATGCAGGGTAAGTCTAGCCTAGACGGCGCCGAAGTGGAGGCGCTGTTGGACGCCCCGCAGCCGCGCCCGCACTTGGAGGAGATAGTCCCACTTCAGATCGCAGCCGAGGAAGGCGCGGCCGTGGCGGCGGGCGACCACGCCGACCGTACCCGAGCCGCAGAAAGGGTCAAGCACGACGCAGCGGCGGGGGTCGGCCTGCCAGTGGGCGCTGCCCGCGAGGACGCAGGGCGTGACGAGGGCCTCGGGGAAGACGGCGAAGTGAGCACCGGGGTAGGGCTGCGAGCCAATCGTCCAGACCGTCCGTGCATTCCGCAAGGGTACGAGGTTTTTCACTGCCGCCGAGAAGCTCGCATTCTGCTTCACGCGCCACCGCGCATTGAATCCACGCTTGCGTCGGTCGATGTGCAGCTCATTCTTCCCAGACTTCGGGTGGACACCTCCACCGCGCGGATGTGAGCCGCCCGTTACACGCTCCTTGATCGCCTCCGCGTCGTAGTAGTAACTCGCGCGCTTGGCTAACAGGAAGACGTGCTCATGCGCGGTGGTCGGGCGGTCAGTCACCGACTCGGGCATCGGGTTTGGCTTCGCCCAGATGATGTCACTTCGGAGATACCAGCCATCGGCCTGGAGCGCGAAGGCGACACGCCAGGGCATACCGACCAGATCCTTATCCTTCAGTCCTTCTTGGGGAAGTCGATTCGGCGCGTTGCTGAAGTCGGACGCTGTCGCACCGATGTTCTTACTGACGCCTGCGCGTTCGCGGTTGTAGCCGCCAAGCGATCCCGATTGGTAGCAGTCCCCGCAATTCAGCCAGCAGGTGCCATCGTCGCGAAGCACCCGCTGCACTTCACGAAAGACCTCGGCCAGCGTCGCGACATACGCCTCGGGAGTTGGCTCCAATCCAATCCCCCGCGCGCCAAGTCCGTAATCCCTCAGCCCCCAGTACGGCGGCGACGTAATCACCATCTGCACGTACCCGCTCGGCAGTGGCAGATGTCGTGCGTCGGCTTGGATCAGTGCCACTAGACCGCCCGTCCGAGATCATCGAGTTCGGCTTCGTCCTCGGCTTCCATGGGTCGCACGGTCGTCTCAGTGCGTGCGGCCTCGGTGATGTCGGTCATTTCAGCCCAGTTACTGCCCGCCTTCGCCACGATGCCAATCGTCAAGTGGGTGCCGAGGCCCCACGCCTCGGGCAGTGGCTGCGCGGCAATCGGGCACTGCATCTCGACAAGCACCGCCTGCACCACACGATCCCACTCGCGGTGCGGCACGTCCAGCAGCAGCGAGTCGTGAATCGGCGCCCGCAGCGGCGTTCGCCCGAAATAGGCGTCGCCAATGTAGCTCGCGCTCTCTCGGTCGCCGAAGAGGCGCAGCTCGACTTCTTTCAAGACGCCCGCCGCGATGGACTGTGGATAGTAGGCAATCGCTCGGTTCGCATCCGCGCCTCGACTCAGGCGGAAGGCTTGCCCACCGATGTAGGTCACCGGCGCGGCCTGCCCCGCCTGCTGCGCCCGCGCGAGCACGCGCAACTCCTCCGCCCGCGTGAGCCGCTTGTAGCTGAACAGACTCCAGAACCAGTGGCAATACGCGTAGGGGTGGCCACTGACACTGCCGGCGATGCCGGGCGCAGGTGGCGTGAACTGATAGGCGCCGCTGCCCCCCAAAAAGTGCTGCCGTGCCGCCGTCTCGAGCACCACCTGCTGAAACGTCTTCACGCTCGGGAAGTGGCCGAAGAGGAAGTCGACCATCGCCTCGGCGACCTTGCGCGTGGGGTAGAGGTCGGGCCACGTGTATTGCAGCCCGGCGGGCGTCTGGCCGTAGAAGACGCCGTAGACGGTGTGCTTCATCTGGTCATAGAGGAGCGGACCCGCCGCTTTCTTGACCTGCTGGAGGTGACGGGCGATGTCGGCATCGGCGGCCGAGAGGTCGGGCGCATCGTTCAAGTGGTGGGCGACGAGGTAGGCGTGGATGCCGAGGCGCGCGACGCGCAGCAGGGTCGGGTCGCGCACGCACCACGCGACCTCCGTTGCCTCGATCGAACTGAAGTCACATTCGAGAAGGCGGCAGCCGGGAGAAGCGACAATCGTCTTGCGGAAGCCAGCCGCGAGACTCGTCGGTCCCTCCCGGTCCTGGATCACATTCGTTAAATTCGGTGCCGCTGCGCTCAACCGCATGGTCGAGGGCTTGAAGGTGAAGGTCGGGTGCAACCGGTCGTCCGTGTCGAGCAGTCGCTCGGTGCCCTCGACATACGTGCCCTTCACCTTGCCGACCGCGCGGTAGTCGAGCAGGTGCCGGTAGAAGGGGTCGTGCGTCGTGCGCTCTAACCGGATGAGGGTGTCGCGGTTGGTCGAGTCTTTGCCCGTTTTCTCGGCGCGGCCGGGCGTGTGCTTCTTGGCTTTGATGTAGGCGAGGACTTGCGGCCACGAGTCGGGATTGAACGGTTCTTGCCAGAACCAGCGAGGGACAGACGCAGGCGCCAGCGACAGGGTTGGACGCTCTGTCTGGGAGGGTAGGTCTGCTGGAACCGGTGAATCCAGGCGACCACCCAGTCCAACCGGTAACTGAGGCTGGCAAGTGTGCCGCCGCGATACGTCCACTCCCCTACAGGCGTGGCAGACCCAGACCTCTTTGAGGACGAGCTTCTCGACGAGCCGCGCGGTAGCATAGAGCTCCTGTTTGATCTCGGCGGGTTGGCGGCCTGCACGCGCTGTCCCCTTCCGTGTGAAGGCGGTCGCCTTCACATGCAGCACGTTTTCCAGCGGCTTGTGCACCAACCCCTCTTTAGGCGTCAGCGGGCAGACACTCTCGGGCACACACAGCTGGAGGGCCTGCAGGCTGGCGCGGGCTTTCTCGGTGAGCGTCTGCTTGAAGACGTCGAGGCGGATGCGGTCGACTTTGACGCCGACGAGCTGCGCAGGCCGCAGGACTTCGGTGAGGAGGCGATGGGTGTGGCGCATCGCGATGGCGAGCTGCCCCGTCGCCTGCAGGTCTGTGAGGAGGCCAAAGCCGACGCGGTGCGTTTGCAGGGCGTCAATCGCGGCGTAGCGCGCGGGCTCGCTGCGAGCGAGATGCTTCCAGGGCCCAGAGGTCGAGTAGAACGGTGCGACGAAGCCGAGGCCACGCGGTACGTCGCTCTGGAGCAGATGCCAGAGCCACATCAGGTCGATGACCTTCGCCGAGTCCTCCTCGCACAGCATCCCGGCGTGGACCTGCCGTACGAAGTCGTACTCCCGATTGAACTCGAATATCTGGCCGGGCGACTGGTGCAGCCGCGCCAGCTCCTGGATGTAGCCTTCCGCGAACGGCACTGTGACGCCTTCATCCGGGTGGCACGCGACATTCACCCGTAGGATCTGGAAGCTCTTGTGCTCGGCGGTGATCTCACCTTCATCCTTGCCACCGGCTTTGTCGGGCGTCTCGACGTCGGAGGAGATGGGGTAGGCGGCGGAGTCCTGCTGGCGGGCCGCCACCACAGTGTCGACCCACGTGCGGAACCAGTCGAGCGGCGGGTCGATGACGAGTGAGCCGGCGTCGGCAGGCTTGCCGGTGTCGCGTGCAATCTCCGCCTGCTTGAGGTCCCACAGCACGGTGCCGATCAGGTTGGTGGCGCCGCGCTGCAGGAAGCTCGGGTGGTAGGTTGGCACGACGAAATATCTGTCGGTGGGGTCGCGCAGGATCGCGCCGTGCCAGTCGCCGATCTTGATGCTGTCCTTGTGGTGCTCCAGGTGCATCAGGCGCTTGAGCGCCGTGCCGCCGAGTGCGACGACGACTTTGCTGCCCTGCGCGAGCGTTTCGCGTTCGACGTACTGGCAATGCGCCAGTGCCCCGTAGTACCAGGGAGCACGTTCGTCGAACCAGCCTTTGGGGGGCGCGCAACGGACGCAGTTATCCAAGCGGAAGGCGTCGCGATTCCAGCCGAGGAGTCCTAACGTGCGGCTGAACATGCCGCCAGCGTCGCCGACTAACGGCCGACCAGTAAGAGCCTCGACAGCACCCGCCGACTCCGCGACGAACGCGATAGGCGAGCCCGCTGGCCCTTCGCCGGGCACATAGCCGGTGCCGCGTGTTGCTAATGGGCACCCTCCACACGCGGCAGGCTTACTCAGTTGTGGCATCTATCGCGGCTTTGCATGCAGGGCAGAGTCGCGTCCGATGAATCACACCAAGCGTGGCGACGTGGTCCTTCCACCGGACGCCGCAGTCGGGGCACGTATTCCACGTTTCAGCGAGCATCTGATGAAACGCGCAGATCCAGCCCACCTCTTCGTCACACCCACAGGGCTGTGTACTCATCGCCACCGCCGATAGAAGCCTTCATGCCGCCGACTGCCACGTCCGGCGCGAGCGGCCTCGATGTTTGCGACCGCCTTGCGCTGGCCCTCGGTGACGCGCTGGTATTTCTCCACCGTCGCGGCTATGTCACTGAGGGTGTCTTCCGCCCATGTGAAGTTGCCCGTAGCAATGATGTCGTCAATCTCTCGGCAGAAGCGGTACCACTCGGTGGCGCGTACGTCCTCGGCCTCGCGCGGCGCAGGCGTCGGCTGGAGCGGCTCGTCAGGGAGGTTCAGGTCCTCAAGGCGCTTGCCCATTGCTGGCGCTCCTGGTCGAATAAGTAGGGCGTGGCCGCGGAGCCATCCGTCCGTACACAATCTGACGCGTGGCCAAAGGGCACGAGGAACGTCTCGGCGTTCACGTCGCCGCCCCACTTGGCGCGGTAGTGCGCGCGGCTGATGGTGTCAATCTCGCGCCGGATGCGGTCAGCCTCCTTCGGCGGGAGGAGTTTCAGCGTCTGACTGGCATGGTGCAGGAACGGCAGATTGACGCTGAAGATACGCTGGCCTTCGCCAGCGAGCATCAGGCGGCGGTGCATATCGAGGTCTTCGGCAAACGCCGGGATGAAGCCTTCATCGAAGCGGAAGCGGTCGTGGCACGCCTTACTGATCAGAAAGCAGGAGAAGTCGGGACCACCCTTGTTCGCAAGGACATCACCAACTTCACGCTCCTCATAGCTCGTCTGCCTGAAGTCGGCTCCCGTCACGCCAACGGCTGAGACGAACAGCGCATCACAGGCGCGACGGGCGGCGGCGAGCATTTCGACCGTGTCAGGCGCAAGGCGCACGTCGAAATTCACGACCAGCGCCGCCTCACCGCCCGTTTCCCATGCCAGATCGAGACACCGGTTCCACGTCGCCGAGAGGCTCGGCAACGGCGGCATGTGATGCAGGACGAACACGCGCTCGGGCTGCTCCTCCGCGAGGCGCTCGAACTCATCCCGCATGTCATCGGGGCAGCCCTGGTTCACAAGCAGCAGGCGCGTCGGCACCGACTGCGCAAGGGCATCGCTGATGGCGGCGCGGGTCATCTCCATCCCCGTCATCACCGGCAGGATGATCCACGTCGGCGTCATCGCTCGCTCTCCCGCTTGGCCCACGCCGCCGCATCAGGCCACACGCGCTGGAGCAACCGCCGCAGGTTCTCCGGCGTATCGAGCACCATGATCTGGGCGCCCCCGTGCAGGTAGACGGCGCGCACGCGCACTTTCTGGTCTTCCGTGAGGTCGTCGCCTGGGCGGAACCAGTCCAGCGGGGCGCCGAGCGCAATCATCCATTCGGGCTTGATGCGAACGAGGCCGTCGGGACCGTCGACTTCGACGTAGTCGATCATGCGGTGTCTCCTTCCAGCGGCGCATGGATGCGGCAGTAGGCTTGCGTCTTCAGGATGGGCCGTTGGCAGCGTCGGTAGTAGACGTGGCCATCGATCTCGCCAAACCACGGCACGGCCGCCTCACACCGTGCCTCAGCCATCCGCTGGAGGGTCTCCTGAATCCAGTCTTCGCCGCCACAGCCGCCGCTCTTCCGGGTGAGCACCTCCCACTGGCGCACATGCGCCTCGGTCATCCGGTCGGCCTCGGGGAGGTCCGCATACCGCTTCATCGCTGTCCTCCTCGCCCGCCTCTTGTCAGTTGCGCGTAGACCCACGCGAGCAGCCAGCAGCCACCACTCGCCACCGCCTCACTCACGCGTCGGTCGGCGCTGGTGGCGAAGGCCAGCAGGACCACGCCGGTCAGCGTCAGCCACAGAATCACGGCGTTCCGCATTGCCATCGGTCGTCCTCGCCTCCGTCACCCGGCTGCACACTTCACAGTAGAGTCCTCCGCCCGTCAGCCCGATGAGCATCGTTGGGTCGGCGTTGCCGCAGTGCCTACATGACGGTGGGGAGGACAAGGCCATAGCTCACCACGTCGACGACTGGCAGCGGAAAAAGTAGCCGACCGCCACCGGCCAAGTAGTCCGCCTCACGCCGCAGGATGCCCTCTCTGAATTGCCAAATGCCGACGAGAAGAAGGTCCGGGGGGTCCGCACGCCCCGTCTCCTCGTCGACAATCGGGATGCCCATTGCCGTCAGCCGCCCGATCTTGTCTGGGTGCCGCTCCCACGCCTGCCGGATGCGCGGTGGCCCAAGGCCAACCCACTGTGTGAGCGTCTCTGCTTTCGTGCTTGGCCCATACAAGTCGACCGTCAAGCCCGCACGCGTCGCCGCGTGGACCGCCGCTTCGATCTGCGTCCTGGCCACCACCGCCGACCACGCGAAGCGCTCCAGCGCCTGCCATGTGATCGAGGCAGCTTCCTGCTCCGCGAGCGTGTGGACGGTCTCGTCGACCGTGTGGTGCCGCCGCCGGATCAGGAGGCGGAGGCTGCCGCCGTTGATGGGGCGCCGCTCGGCGTGGACGATGTGCAAGTCCACGTCTGTGCGAGCGAGCAGGAATTCAAAGCTGGCCAGTGACCAGTAAGTCAGATGTTCCGCACAGACGCAATCGAAGGCGGTCGCCTCAACGGTCTGGGCGAGGTCCTGGAGCTGCACGATCCACACGCCGTCCTCGGCCAGCAGGACATCCACCGCCTGCACGAACGCGGTCGGGTCCTCGACATCGTAGAAGCAGGCGATGGATGTCAGCACTTTGACCTTCCGGCGCCACGCCACCGGGAGGACATGCGTCGCGCGGGTCTCGCCTGTGGGGGGGAAGTATTCGGCCCAGTGCTGCTCGGCATGGCGGCGGCACGCGTCCTTGAGGTTGTGCGCGGGCTCGAAGGCGATGCGCTCCGGCCTCCGATGGGGGAGGCACAGCGGGTACTGACTGAGGAGGAAGCCATCGTTCGCGCCGATGTCGATGACGGGATCGTTCGCCTCCACGTCGACCGCCGCCAGCGCCGCGCGCACGATGTCCGTCAGCTCCGCCTGCATCGCCTCATTGGTGGACGATCGGTACCAGTACGTACGGAACAAGGCGTCCGGCGAGACGGTGTGGCGCAGCTGCACGAGGCCGCAGGTGCGGCAGGTCGTGAGGTCGAGCGGCACGCGTGGCGCCGGATCGTCCTCTGGGCGCGGGAAGGTCGGGAGCGCGAGGTGTCCGAGGTCGAGCACCGGGTCGAGCACGCCTTGGCAGAGGCGGCAGCGGTCGTGGAGCGTTACCGTGAAGGTCATACCCGCTTCACCAGAGCAAGCGAACAAAAGCTGTAGTCCGCGACGTGCGCGCCTTTCCATGCCCAGTCCGCCTCACCAGACAGGCGGAACTGGTACCGCGCGAACACGTCGCGCAGCCGCTGCCACTGCGGCCGGTCGAAAATCCGCTGGCGCATCCAGTGGAAGTGATAGCGGTCGGTGGGCCAGCCCCCAGGGTCGGGTGCGTCGGCCTCGCAGCAGTCCATCGTCAGGAAGAGCAGCCCGCCCGGCAGCACGAGGCAACTGAGGTGGAAGAGGAAACGCTCGAGGTCAGGGACATGCTCGACGACAGAGAGAACGGTACAGATGTGCGCGAGCGTCGCGGGCGCATCGCCCGTGAGGTAGGTGGCGAGGTCGAGCGGCACCGGCTGGATGGTCGCGCCAGCCTCTGCGGCCGGGCCGAGCAGCAGCCCGCTCCATGCGGGGTCGATGATCGTCACCTGCAGGTGCCTGATGTGGTGCTCGACGGCGACTTGGCGGAGCTGGTGGTCGGCCATCAGCGCGAAGGGCGAGCCCGCACCGCCGACATCGATGAGGTGCAGATGCTCGTGCGGGGCGCGAGTGGACGTCCAGGCCGTGAGGGCGCGTAACGCGAGTGCGTACTCCCACCGACGCCCGCTATGCTGCTCGCTCGCGGCGGTAAAGAAGCGGTCGACGGTGGCAAGTTCAGGGGTGAGCTCGGCATAGTCTGGCACCGGATCTACGCACTTGCTCAAGGGGTAGGCGGCCGTCATCGCACCAACTCGTGCAGGAGGGCAGCGTACTTCCGTCCGAGCTGTTCCCACGAATCCTGCGTCGCCAACGCCACCGTGCCAGGGTCGACGCGCTGAATCGGCAGCGTACGGAGGTGCTCCGCGACGCCGTCGAAGCTGTCCGTCCAGTAGATGACCTCGCGGCCGAGCGGGTCCTCCCAGAGCGATTTCATTTGGCGGCAATGACTGAAGGCGATGACGGGCTTGCGCGCCGCGATGCCCTGCAGGATGGATCCTGACTGTCCCGTATTTGCACATGAAAAGCAGAAGGCAGTCGCGTCACAACCGCCTAAGAGCTGCAACGCTTCCTCCCGATCGAGGAAGCGGTTATATACGCAGAGGTGGGGATTTAGGCTTGTCCACGTCGCCACCTGTGTGGGCGTCGCCGTCGGCGCGATGAGCAGGAGCGCCCACCCAGCCTTTGCTGTCACGCGCGCGAGCTCGTCGAGGCATTTCCACGGATAGGGGAAGCCGATCGAGCCGAGGATCGGCCGAGGGCCACACCAACTCCGTGGGTGGATGTCGACAGGCTGCGCGAGTTGCCAGTCCGGCACGCCCATGCGCCAGTAGCGGCCGTTGCCGTCGAGGTCGTCGTACGGCTCGTGCACGACGAAACTGTCTGCCGCCGCGCAGATGCCTTTGGCCTGATCGGAGTTCGGGACGCCACTGTCATGCCAGACGACTAGCACTTTCATCCCGTGCACTTGCACGGCTCGGATGTCCTCTGGGTGCCATTGACTGAGGAGGGCGGCCTGATAGTTGAGCAGAATCACGTCCCAGCCTTGCGGCGCACCGATCGCTTCGGGCGCGAGAATCGCCGCCGGATGAAGATTCGTGATCGGCACGAGCGTGATCGTCGGGTCAGCCGCTTCAACCGCCGCCTTCAGGTAGGCGGCCATTTCAGCAATCCCGCATGGGATATCCCACGTCGAAACAAGGGCGACGTTCATCGGTGCCGCCCGTCAGCCACCCTGCGCCATCAGCTTCATATCGACCTCGTCCAGCAACTCGCGTCGGCGGTTCTCTCGGCAGGTTGGCGCCACAGCACCGATTCCCAGCAGGGCGGCGGTGGCCCCCGCATAGAAGACCGCCTCAAAGGCGGACTCGAGTTGTTTCAGCAACTGCTGGTCCGCGACGCCCTGCTTGTTGGCGTAGTAGTCCTGCCAGTACGCATCCAGTGATGTCCGTGACGTCATGAGAGCTTCTCAGCACCAGCCCCGTCGCCGGCCTCGCGGTTGATCTGCGCGACGAGTTCGGCGCGCTGCTCGTTCAATCCTTGGATCCGGAAGGCGAGCGGTAACACGAGGTCCGCGACGCGCCGCTTGACGCCGTCGCCCACGGCGGTGATGGTCACCTCCGCCGCAGACGGTGTCTGCTGCACCATCCATTCGAGGCGGAGGGCTTTCAGGTCGTCCTCGGCGTGCCACAGCAGGCCGTTCACGGCGGCGAGGCTCAGCACCGCCTCGAACCACTTCGCGTTCAGCGTGCGGCTGCGGATCTGCGTCAGCAGAGCGGCGTGCTCGTTGCTGAAGTGGGTCACGTCCCTGCCCTGCTCCTGGCCGACGAGGATCTTCAGCGCCAGAATCGTGAGGCGGTCGGACACATCGCCAAGGCCAGCGTTCACAAGTTTCGTAGAGCCTCCTGCGACATCAGCAGCGGCCATGCACGCCGCCCGCCTGTCCGACAGATGCCCACGCCTTCTGGAGCAAGTCTTTCCGCCCATCGGCGCTCACGCCGATCCGTCGATAGCCTGCGCACTTAAAGCAATAGCCGGGATTCACGCTCCGCACCTTCGCCCGCCAGATGTAGGTCAGTAAGCCGTCCACACCGCAGGTGACGCCAAGTCGTGCCAGCCTCTCCTCAGCGGCGAGGATCAGGGCAGAGGACCGCTGCCCACCTTCGTTGCGGAAGATCGAGCACGTCCAGCCATCCCGCCCGTTCATGGCCCTCAATCCCGACGCCGGATGCGGACGCCACCAGCCGAAGACCGCGTCGGCAGCCGGTGTGAGCAGAATGACCGTCTCGCCAGGCGGCATGAACTGCGGTGCGCCAATCTTCCGGCGGCTGTAGTGCCGGTCGGCCAGCGCGCACGCCCGGCCATCGAACTTCGTCACCTGCTGCCAGACCACAGGCATCGCGTCCTCACCGCCAGCGCGCGACGTAGTTGTTCGGCTGACTCGGCCACGCGTGCACATGATAGCCGCGCGCGACGAGCCACTCCCAGATGCCAGCGGGACCCGTGAGACTGTCGCCGTGCGCGGCAGCGAGATCGGCCTCCCACTCGAAGACAATCGCCGGGTGGTGCACCTCGATGAGGGCCTGCGCCCCGCGCAACGCCCGCCCATCGCAGCCTTGGGCGTCGACTTTGATCAGGCTCACCTGCGGGCAGAGCCAGCGGTACTCGTCGAGCGGACGTGCCGCCACGGTGGGCGCACCGACCTCGCCCTCCGGCCGCAGCGCGACGCCGCCGGTGTTGCCTGCCTCCACAGGGGGCACCCAGAGCAGGCGGCGGGCATCGTAGGCCGCCACCTCGATCGGGATGACGCAGGACGCCGTCGCCTCGCGATTGAGGTCCAGGTTGGCCTTCAGCCGCTGCATCGTCTGGGGCACGGGCTCGACCGCGACCACACGCCACGCGCCCTGCCGCGCGAGCCAGACGCTGAAGGCGCCATGGTGTGCACCGACATCGAGGATGGTCACGCCGCGCTCGCCGAGACGGCCATACTCGACGGCGAGCGGCTGGAGGAAGCCGGGACCGTCCCAGAGGGTGCCCGCCTCGAGGGTGGCGTCGATCACGTCGCGCGAGTCGACCAGAAACTTGCCGAAGGGAGTTTCGACCACTTCCTCAGCAGGTGGCGTCGTGGGTGCTGGCGCATAGGCGTTCGACATTGCCTCGTACATGCGCCGTTGATCAAAGGCCATCGAGCACCGCCTCCTTCATCGCCCGTCCCACTCGAAGACTGCGATGATCGTCTCGTTCATCTGGTTCAACGACACCATGAGGCGATGGAGTTGGAACGAGTGCAGGTGATAGCCGCGCGAGCGATTGCGCGCGATGACCTGCTCGAAGAGTTGGCAGAGTGGCGGCGTCGGGACGACTTCAGTCGAGTCGATCCAGTTCTTACTGATCTCCGCCACGATGAGGTCGCCTGAGCGCACGTCAGCGGCCATCGAGCACCGCCTCCTGCTGATGCTTGGCCCAGCGTACCTGCGCTGCATGTCGAGCAATTTCACGCCGTCGTCTCGCGGTCAAGCGTTCGGCACGCCGCATCCCCCCGAGGTATCCATACGTCTTGCCGATCAGCGACATGCACTGAGCGACACGCTCCTGTGATCCGCGTTGGTCAGTCGCCCAGAGCGGTAACCCCAAGGCGGATCGCACGTAGTTATGCAGGCTGATGCCAAGCTGCGCCGCTTCATGAACGAGGCGCTGTCGTTCCGATTTCGTGATCGGGAGCACGAGGTCGTCAATCGGATCGGCATCAGTGGCCATTCAGCACCGCCTCAATCGCTGCTGCTGTCGCCCGTGCATCGATGGTCGGGAGGCCGTCGCCACCGAGCACCTTCCGATTCCTCGGGTGTTCCAGCCAGAAGACGGGGTTCTGCCGTGCGGCGCTCGGCTCGTAGAGCACGACCGGCTTGTTGAGGGCGTTGGCGAGGACCCAGAGGCCGGAGCAGCAGGTCAGCACCACGCGCGCTTCACAGAGCGCATACGTGGCGAGAATCCAGTCGCTCGGCCAGGCCAGCGTGTTATCGAGACGGAGCCAGCTATGCTCCCACTCCGCGCGGCGTCCCATACGGTCGGGGCCGACGAGGGTAAAGCGTTTCCTCCGGAGGGCTTCTGCGACCGCGAGGACGGTGCCCATCTTCAACTCGATCCATTCTTCAGACCAGCAGACAGCCACATCGAGCGACGGCCCTGTCCAGAGCTTGGGGATGACGGCGATCCACGGCCGGTCGAGATCGAGCGGCGCCTTCTTCAGGCCGGGATACTGCTCACCGAGCTGCGTGTAGATCCGCTTGGGCAGTGATTCATCGGGCCACTTCCGGTGCCCAAGGTGGATGATCTGGTCGTAGGGCACGTCCGGCAGGTCGGGTGGGGCGACACCTTCCTTACCGGCGTAGGGCGCCCGCCACTCATCTGGCGGCACGAGGTGCCACGCAGGGTCGCTCCAGACGTGGCGCAGGTAGGGCTGCTGCTGGAGGAGCGGCACAATCGAGGCGAACTCGGCGCCAATGACGAGGTCGACAGGCTCGTTCGCCTCCGCAATGGCGCGAATGGTCGGTAGGGCCCATCCGATGTCCCCGAAGCGCCCCGGGAAGGTCGTCAGCAGCCTACTCATGGCCCGTCACCGGAATCCACGTCGCCGTGAAGGGACGGCTGGGGTCCTCCGCCCCTACCGCCAGCGCCAGACGGGTCACGATATGGGAGAACTGCCCCTCGGCGAGCGCATCCAGCCACGCAGGCTGGGGCATCGCCGGGACCAGGATAATCGGCGTGGGCGTCCACAGGAGGCGCTCCCAGTCGACGGCCAGCGTCGAGGAGGCCAGTGCAGGGGCCGCGACGAGGGCGCGCAGGAAGGCCCGGCGCGAGACACCAGACGGTGTCGGCAGATCGCCAAGTCGTTCAGGAATCATGGGCTGCCGCATCACGCCACTCCCGCATAGAACGCGTGGTCCCCGATGACGCACACCGGCGTGTGGTCCACCGCCCAGAGCGGCGGGGGCACCGTCGTCACCACGTAATGCGTCGCGCCTTTCGTATTGTCTTGGAGTCGGCCCGAGACAATCTCCTGCGCGATGGCGTAGCACTCGGTCAGCACAACATCGGAGGGGCGCTGCCCCTGCTCAATGCGTTCCTTGAGCGCCCGCACCGCTTCGTAATTCGCCGTGCCCCCCACCGCCTGCCAGCAGGAGAACTGCTTGGGGGCGAGACACACCGCCTCGTAGGTCGCACCCCAATGGTGGGCGCGCACGCGGTTACGGATGACAGCTGCCACGGCAATTCGACCCTCGACGGGCTGGTTTCTCGCTTCAGCCCAAATGGTGATCGCGATGACATCGAGTGGGGCGAGGCTCATGCGGGCCTCCGTTGCAGGGGCTGCAACCACCCCTCATCCACCCACAGGTGGAACAGGCTTGCGTCGCGCAGCAACTCCGAATGTCCCACCTTGGGCACGCCGACGTTCTCATCGGCCAAGGGGTGGGCGCGCACGATGCTGAAGTGACTGTCGAACAGCTCGCCGAGCCACTGCCAGCGGTCGGAGGCGTCCGAGTGGAGGTGCCGCCAGAACCCGATGCGTGGCCGGGCCCGCTTGGCAATGGCCAGCATGTCGTGGCGCACGGGCGAGCCGACCGAGATGAGCTGCGCCACGCGGAGGTTCTGCTCGGCGCAGCTGTAGAGCACGGGCTGCAAGCCGTGGCTGTGCGCGATGACGGCGGTGTCCTTCCCCCGCAGGTTCGCGGTCGCTTCCACAAAGTAGGCGAGCGCCGCGCCACCGGCCGCCCACGTCGCAAGGCGGCTGAGAATCGGCACGCCCGCGAGGTCCGTCGACCAGATGAAGGGTGCCAGACCGATGTCGTAGCCGAGGTCGTAGCGGCGCCCGAAGGCCGGGGCGAGATGCTGCCGGCCGAGGAAGTCAACGAAGGGCGAGCCGGGGCAATACCAGTCGACGCGATTGTCGTCGGCCCAACTGCCCGTCCCAGGCACCAGGATCGGTGTCACAGCGTGCCCTTCCGCTTGGTCTCTTCCGCTTGGGCGGCCTGCTGCTGCCGGGCGATCTCGGTGTAGCTGCGCCAGTATTCGGGGAAGGCGCCTTTGAGCCGCGCCTGGTTCTGCGGGTCGGCCCGGCGATAGAGCTGGCCAAGAGCCGCGACAAAGCCCCCGCCGTAGCAGATCATCGCCTCGACCGTGTTCCAGTCGGGGTCATCTGAGATGGTCATCCAAGGCCAGGCCTCATCTAGAGCCATGCGCGGAGCCTCGGGTCAGCGACGCAGCGTTCCAAGAGAGCAGCTTCGGAACCTACTAAGCGAAGTCCTTCCTGCGTGCGGCACCGCGACAAGCCGACATACAACATCGCCGGCGTACAAAAGAACGCGTCGCGACAATTGATCTGCACCTGATCGAGCGAGAGGCCCTGCGACTTATGGACGGTTGAGGCGTAGGCAATGCGCAACGGCATGTACTGCACCCAGCCGACGATCTCGAACTTCCCTTCGATGCGATCTGCCTGCCCGAGGGCGCGGAGCTCCTTGCGACGGGCGCCGTCGCAGGGCTGCAGCACGGTACGCTTCACATAGAGCACCTTCACGACGGCGCCGGTGCGCTGCAGTTTGATGGAGCACGCGGTCGCATCACCATCAACGACTTCGCCGAGGTCACCATTGACATAGACGAAGGGCTGCGGTGGCTCGCCCTCGACGCGCTTATTGGCGAGCACCATCACCAGCGTGCCGATCTTGAGGTGGAGGCGGAGCGGGATGCCCCACGAGGCGGGCAGCTTCTTGGGGTCGCCCCACTCGCTGCGCTGCTTTCCCTCGCGCGCCGACTCGTAGAGCAGGTCCTTCCCCTTCACGCGCCCGAGGCGGATCCAGTTGTAGCGGTCGACGGCGTCGTTCTTCGCGAAGAGGGTCGGGCCGTCGAAGGTGTCGTCAGTCTCGGCGTGGAGCTGGCTGCGGAAGGCGTCGACGACCGCGCGGCCGTTGCCGAGGCGTGCCTGGCGGAGGGCTTCAATGAAGGGCGCGTCGGCTTGGCGGTGGATACGTATGAGGGTCTTCGTGTGCTCGGCGAAGCGCAGCCACTCGGGGGACTCGAACGCAAAGGGCGCTTTCACGGGAGGGAGCTGGGCAAAATCGCCGACGAGCGTCAGGCCCAGCGCGGGCGGCTCTTCGTCGTCCTCCTGCGTCCAGCCGTCGAGCACATAGCCGCGTCCGTTCACTTCTTCAATCGCCCGCACGATGTAGGTCAGTTGGTCGGCGTCGAGCATGGAGACTTCGTCGAGCACGAGGCGGCGGATCCCGGCGCGCCAGAGCCTGCCGAGGCGCGCCGTGAGGAAGCCGTTGGTGTAGCTCTCCTGCAGGCTCTTCGTATCAAAGTACCCCGCCAGTGCATGGATAGTCGTGCCGCCACAGTTGATCGCTGAAATACCGGTCGTTGCGCAGAGTTCGATGCCGCCGACGCGCTCCTGCCACGCTTTCACGGCGAAGGTCTTCCCACTGCCAGCCGGTCCTGCGAGGTAGGTGTAGGGCGGCGCGGGATCGGGCCAGAGGGCTTCTTCCTCGGTGGTGGCTTCGGCGGGCGGTGCCAGTTCGGGCGCAGGGGCTTCGGTCCGCACACCCACAGCAGCACAAGGAGCACCAGCCACCCGCCGACCCACGCCATCCGACACCTCTGGCTCCGCCTCCGTTGGAAACGGGAGCTGCAAGTCCGACGTGACACCGAAGGCGTGCTTCATCTCAGGTACGCAGTGGAAGTTGATCTCGGAACGCCTCGTAAATCGCAGCGTGGGCGCGCTGCCAGAAGCCTTGGTCGCCGTTGACATCTTGCGTCTTCGCCCATGCTTGGTAGCCGACATCGCCGACTGCTGTCTGGCCACCGTAGTGGCGACATCTCAGGGGTAAATACCAGCATTCCCACCCGTAACGTGCGGCGAGTGCTCCAAGACCGGCGTCGTAAGCATGATGGTGGATCCCCAAGCCCTCCAGCACAGTCCACGGACGTGCATAGGGCGAGTGCTCGAATCGCTGATCGTGCGGTGTGCTCGGCGCAGGATAGCCTTCCCAGAACTCCCGCCGACCGCACTGACTGAAGCCGTCAAGCACGGCGACCTTCTCCGCGAGGAGGCTCCGCATCCCATGCGCCTCGGCGTCTTCCAAGTCGCTCCGGAAGCCCACGCGCGCGAGGCTCATGGGGTCATAGGGCTTCTCATAGAGGTCGAGATCGCCGAGGCCTGTGGCGCCGCCGAAGCCGGCGAGGCCCATGGCAGGATTCCGGGCGAAGTAGCGCAGGACCTTCTCGTCCCAGCCCGGCTCCTTGATCTCGAAGTCGTCATGCAGGGCTGCCAGAATCCCGAAGTCGCCAGACGCCAGCGCAAGATCGATACCACGCCGGAATGCGGGGACGGTGCCGAGGTAGGCGTCGCGGTGAATCCACGCCGCTTGCACACCCGCGACTTCGACCTTCGACACATTCGCGCAGCCGTTGAGGACGATGAAGATCGGCGGTGGCGTCGTCGCGCAACGGACCCAGCTTTCGAGGCAGGGCCGCGCCCGCTCCACATTGGTCGAGGCCGTCACGATGGCGAGCGTCATCCTTCCTCCTCCAGCGTCTTGGCGAGGTCGTGCGCCCAGTGCGGCTGATAGGCTTCCAGCAGGCGGCGGCGTAGCGGCAGGAGATACGTGACCGCCTCCGACAGGCCCGTGGGATAGGCGAGGGCTGCCCCCTCCGCGAACGTGATGATCGCGATGAGGTGCTTGGCTTCAGCAGGCGTCAGCATGAGCATCAGCCGCTCTCCCGCTTCGCTCTCAACTCGTGCTCGAGTCATAGCCGCCTGCCTTCCCGGAGGACCGCAGCCGTCCGAATCCCCCGACCACAATAGGGGCAAAAACTCGCGCGATTCTCAATGGGCCCGCCGGTCGTGAAGATGAAGCGTTCCCCGCAGGCCGTCTCCCAGGTGCCCTCGTCATCGGCGGTCCACACGCACGTCGCGGGCAATCGCTGCACCGGCTTAGCTCGTGGTCGGGTCATTGCCGACTCCCTTCAGTTCCCATCGCTCCACGATCTGCGACTCCCCGCTGCATGTCAGCTCGGGGTGGCGGTCCATCGCCTCGAGGATGACATCGCGCACCAGCCGCAGGTGGTGCCCCGCGAGCTGAAGCGTCTGCTGGCCGCACACGGGGCAGTCGATACTGACCTCGACGAGGAGGAAGGACGGACCCTCGACGGGCTGCACGACGTAGATGCGGCTGGTCGTGTGGGCCTGCGCCTTCTCGTTCGTCACAGCGGCGCCTTCCGTCCCACCCCGATGAAGATCGTAGGCGGCGTAGGAATCTCCCGGTCGATCGGGCGCCATAAATGCAGCGTGTGCGGATGGTCGTTGACGTAATCGGCCTTCCGTGGGTGGAGCTGCATGACGACATCGTCGTCGTCCCAGCAGAGGTCTTTGACGAAGGCCATCTCCTTCCACGAGGGCGTGCGCTGCTGCAGACGAGACCCTGTGCCACCGCGCACAGCGTGGACGCTGACGTGCTCCCACGCGGGGAGGCCAGGCACCTCCCCGCTATCGCTGCAGATCAGCATGAGGCGCCATCCCGGCTCTGGGGAGGCGAGGACGAAGGCGCCGTTATTCCCCGCGTCCGCTGTGGACCCTAGGACCGGATGGTCGGTCACACGTGAGGCTTCGGGCACATGGAACGCCATCACAGCCCCGCCTTCACCCAGGCAAGCCAGCGCCCCGCCAGCGCCTGCCAGTCGAGATGGGCGACAGCGCCTGTGCAATACGACGACGCCGTCTCCCGCCCCACCGCGTCGCGCCACGCGAGCGCCCGCTCGACCGCATTGGCGACATCCTCGGCCCGGAACACCGGCCGCTGGACGGCGTAGAGGCCCTCCAGTCGCAGCTCCCGCACCGGGAAGCGCCACTCGCGCTTCGGCACGAGTTCGCGTCCGCCGGCGTAGTCGCCGTGCACGACCAGCGTGCCACTCGCCAACGATTCGGCGATGGGGTACGCGAACCCTTCGCCGAGCCCAGGAGCAATCGTCACGTCGCACGCGCGATACAAGGCGGCGAGTTCGGCATCGGTGTAGGCGCGCGTTGAGACCGTCACCCGCTTCGCGAGGCCGCAGTCCTCGACCAGTTGCGGAATCGCCCACGCCTTGACCAGTGTGTCGGTGTGGAGCCAGCCGTAGACGGGGAGGCCACGGTCCTTCAGTTTGCCCAGCGTCTGGAAGTAGAGGCCGAGGTCTTTGCGCGCCTGGTTGGTCGCGACGCAGCCGACGACGAGGTCGCTCCCTTTGCAGTGGGGACCGAGCTGGTCGTGCGCCCACCCTGACTGGTACAGATAGTTCGCCGCCGGATCATAGGTCTCACTGTGGAGGCCGTGCGGCAGGTAGGGCACGGCTTCAGTCCGCACCGTCTTGATGATCTGGCTCGCCCACCGGCCATAGGCGATGACGCGGTCCCACGAGGCGAGTGCCTCACCTGCTGGCCCGCCGATGGTCCCCACGCCGTTGGCGGCATCAATCGCCGGATAGGCCCACTTCACGACTGGGGCCTGTAGGTGCTGGTAGTAGACCAAGCGACTCGGGTCCCAGATGACCCAGAGGATGCCGGGGCGGCTGCCGAAGTGGCTGGCCCAGAGCTGCTCGACGTAGCTTGCGCCCCAGTCCTCGCCGCGGTGCAGGCGCTCGTCGAGTGGGTAGTGCGGCCACGCGCGCCAGACGGGCGGGACGGGCCCGCCGACCGAGGCGAGGTCGATCGGGAGGTCACTCTGGACGAGGAGCGTGCCGAGGTCGCGCAAGATGCGACCCAGACCGGTGGGTTCGGCGGGGCCATCGCCGACGAGGAGGAGAGGCGTCTTCGTCATCGCTCAGGACGTAGGGGGGAATCCACTGAGGGACGGCAGCGGCACATCCGGTGCGGCAGAGCGCTTCGCCGTCTGGGGCGGCTTAGCCGCAGGCTTCGCCGGCTTCCGTGCGGCGGCATCCAGCGACTCACGCGCCGCGTCGCTGAGCGACAGTCGGCTGCCGGACGGCATCTTCCGCTTCGGCGGAGCCGCTGCCGCCACGCGCGTCTTCAGAAGGCCGAGTACGGCCTTCTGCACGTCCACATGGGCGCCTTGGAGGAAGTCGAGGACATCGGCCAAGGTGGTCTCACGGCGCTTCGGCATCGGGCGCTCCTTTTGTGCAGGCTGGACCCGCGATGTGCTCGTGGACAGATACTGCGCTGCCTCTAGAAGGCGCGCAGCAGAATCCTGGGCGTGTCCAAGAAGCTGATTACAGGCGGTACAGAGCAGGCCACGTACTGTCCCTGTCGCATGATCGTGGTCCACGTCTAGTAAGCGGCCCTTTGGCGCAAGGTGGTGGCACACGGCACACCTACCGCCCTGCAGTGCCAGCAGTTCGTCATACCGTGCGAACGTGACTCCGTACTTCTTCACCAAGTGACGTTCCCGTTCAGCATCCCGATGTGTCCAGTACCGGTTCCTATCCATGTCTGGATGCGCAACTCGCCAACGGTGATAGGCGGCACGCTTGCACTGCTTGCACCGAGCCAATCGTCCTTGGGGCCGTCGCTTATCTCGGAAGAACTCCGTCGATTGTTTCGACTGCTTGCATCCCGTGCAGACTTTCATCACAGGTTTCCCTGTAGGCACGGATGAATTCCGCCGCAAGCGGTGCGACGATGCTGTTGCCTGCGCCGCGCAACGTGCCCACCCGGTGGGGTATCCCATGAGCCAGAGGCTGAAGGCCGGGTTGAGTCGGTCGCCACCTGCCGTCGCGGCAGGGGAGCCAGACGCAGTCGGTCCAGAAGTCAGAAGCACCACTCCCGGCAGCTTCAGCGCGATCTGGTCGTGGTTCCCGTGGGTGTAGCAGTGGGTACTGTTTCCTGCATCTTGGCCCACCGGGGTGGGCCAGCCCGCTAGCCACGCCTGCCGCCCGAGCAGGGCGTTCACCGGTACTGTCCCGTCCGAGGCGCCGTCCTTGTGATCGCGGCGGGTCGGGGTGGCCCAGCCCGCCATCGTCTGGAGGTTCTCGCCTCCCTCGCCACGCGTCCCTGCCCCTGTCGTATTGCTCGCCTTCGGACTTGGCCACGACGCCATCGCTGCTGCTGGCAGACGATCCGTGCCCTGCGCCGGTCCGCCGTTCGGGCCGTCCTGCTGGCAGGGCGTCGGCCACGCCACCAGCTCCGCGACCAGATTCAGCGCCGTCAGCGACACGCCGCACCTCCCCCCGAGTGCCACTTTCCGCGCAAGGAACTGCTCGGGTGTCCCACCCACTTCGTCCTTCGTCGGTGTCGGCCACGACCCACAGGCGCTGTCGTCGATGCGGCGCGCCGACGCTCGCAGCCGGGAGATCGACCGCCCCGATGGCGTAACCAATTCCTTCCAAGTCAGCGTAAACAGCGTCGAGCCACGCAAGGCCAGCCGGTCCTCCAACCTGCTCCGCAAAGAGGACTGGAGGGCGGCACTCTGCGATGAGGCGGAACCACGCTGGCCAAAGATGGCGGGGATCGGCTGGGCCGCCACCTTTGCCCGCGACCGAGAAGGGCTGGCAGGGGCAACTGCCCGTCCAAGCAAATCGGTCGTCTGGCCAGTCGGCGAGGCGGAGGGCGTAGCTCCAGCCCCCGATCCCGGCGAAGAAGTGGCCTTGGTCATAGCCTCGGAGGTCCTCCGGCTGCACAGCCTCAATGCTGCGGTCGTCGACATCACCCGGCGCAATCAGCCCGTCTGCAATCAGCGCCTTCAGCCACGCGACGCAGAAGGCGTCGTTCTCGTTGTAGTAGGCGGGCACTGCGCCAGTCTACGCGTACCCCTGCCTAGGCCCGGAGGTTGTCCAAATTTGCGAACGCCCGCAGGAGCGCCCCACAGGTGCACTGGATCTGCGTCGGCACCTGCCCATCGGCCTGCTTCCCGCCATTGGGGAGGTCCTCCTGGTAGTAGGCGGTGCCGCAGCCTTTGTGCCCCTCAACTTCCTGGATGGCCCCGTTGGCGTCACGCACCCGAATGTTGCGATTCGTCGCGCACTTCCAGGAGAAGCGGATGTCAGCGCCAAACTGCTTCTTGGCCTGCGTCTGGACGGTGCGGATGTAGTCACTATTGCTGCGCGGCTTGGTGGTGATGCCCAGCGCGCGCAGCAGGAAGTCCAAGTCGCTGGCGATGCGGTCTTTGCCCCGGTTGCGCTCCTCATTGGAGAGGCGCGCCTCGAAGGGCTCCCCGTTGTAGCGCCCGCTGGCGCTCTGCACGATCTGGAGCGGATGCTCGCGGTCGAAAATCGCGCGCACGCGTTGCGGCGGCGTTTTGCTGGGCGTGTCGTAGACGTCCCAAATGGTCGAGAGGTCGTCGGGGAGCTGGAAGCGGTAGCTGCCTGGCTGAGGCGGTTCGCGGAAGCCCCCAAAGTCGGGGAGATCAGCCAGCGATTGGCCTGCGGTGGGGAGGGGGTCATCGGCGAGGCCGAGGTCGTGAAGCGATTTGCCCATCTGAGACTCCTTCTGCGGCTGGTGGTGCGTTGACGGTTTCTGCGGCTCCCTGCTGTCTGCTGCGCTGCCTGCTGTCGGTGCCCCCAACGTGGAAGCCATTCGACCGCCTGGTCCTGAGCGGCCCGGCGATCTTGGGACGCTCGGTGCCATATCACGGGACTTACGGTGGCGGTGCCACACACCCATGGTCCGGGTTCGCCCGCACCCCCGTCTGGAGGCCTGTCCTGTCAGTCCTGCTCGATCTGCCCCGGTGACACGTAACAGCTCTCCACGCCGTGGCGACAGTGATCCAACGTGATGTGAGCCAGCTGGTCGTACGGTGGGAACGTGAACCGAATCAGCTTGCCCGTCCAGATGCCGGTCTCTCGAAAGTGCGGATGCGCCGGGTCGACAATCCGCACCGGCGTACCCGCAACGATGCGTGCGATGTCCTGCGTTTCGTCTCATGGCTAGATGTCCACACGCCGCCCGAGGTCGCGCAGGCGCTGCTCGACCAGGGTGATGCTCCCGTTGAGGAGGCCGAGGCGCGCAGCAATAGGCGACACAACGGGCGCGGCGACTGTGACGGTGGCTCCACCGATCGGCTCCTCAGGCCCTTCCGCACGCGGGAGTTCTTCCAACACGGTCGTCGCCACGGCTCCCGGATGGGGTGCGCTCGTCAGGATCGCCACCGGTGCCAGCACCGCATCGAGGCGCTGCTCGAGTTGAGCGATGGCGTCCGCCACGGCGGTCAAGAGTTTCTCGCCCAGCGCGATCTGGTCGCGGATGCGACTGGGGCCTTCCTCGGCGACGGCACTCGGGGCGCGGGCCGGGAGGTCGCGTGGGCGCTCAGGACGGTCGGCTTGCGACTGGTAGAAGGTCGGCACAGCCGTCTCCTTAGAACGGGACCTCGCCCACGGGGGCCTTCATGGGTGGCTTACCAGGGGGCGGCACGCCAACCGGAGGGGCCGCCGCTACGACCGGCGCTTGGGCGGGCGGCGTCAGATCGGGCAACGGGATGGTCTGCGACCCTTTCCGGCGCGGCTTGGCGACCATCAATGGTGCCTGCGTCGTCGGTGCAGCCGCGCCCGCCTTCGGCATCCCCGTGCTCACCCGTGGCCCCTCAGCGGCAGGCGCCGGGGCCACCAGTGAGGTGGGGGGAGGCGCCACCGAGGCGGATGTGGCCGGCGGGGCAGGAGACGCCACGCGCAAGGGCTGGATGACCCCCGAGACAGGTGCGGCACCCGGTGCAGCAGCCACGGTCAGCGGCTCACCATAATCCATCATCGCGGACGGGATGCCGGGCGCGCCGGGCAACTCCTCCTGCGGCCCCCGCTGCAAATCCTGGTCGAGCAGGCGGAAGAAGCGCCCGAGGTTCACGCCGGTGTAGGGCTGATGAGTCTCCTCGGGGGGGTCGACGAACTTGTCCGGCACCCCCGTCGGACTCGCGGAGGACTTGAGGAGGTGGCGGCGGTTCTGGGCGTCGATGAAGGGCTGCAACCACAACGCGAAGCAACTCTTGCCTTCGCCGTTCAGGAGTTTCCCGGTTTCCAGCACATTCCCGAACCAACTGCTCGCGTCTTCCGTCGCGGCGCGGCCGGGGAGTTTGGCGCCGACGATGGGCATGCCCCCTTCGTCGGTGACTTCGGTCGTGAGCGCAGTCCAGACCGGCCCTTCCACGAGGTTTGGGATGCTCAGCGAGTTATTGACGAACTGGTGTCCCCGGCTTTGGCCGAAGCCGATATCGGCGCGGTTGTTCCCCCCGAATCGGATCGCGCCACTGCTGACGATGCCGCCAAAGGCTGATTTCTCGCCGCCAATGAGGCCGTCGCCGCGCTGGAGGTCCATGTGGTCGAGCACCATGTGGGTCATCGAGGTGAGGCCATCGAAGCCCACGCCGCCGACCAACTCAAAGCCCTTCGTGGGGCGCACGCTTTCAGCGACGCGTAGGGCGGCAGGGCCAATCAGCTCGTGGCAGGGCGTGCAGTAGGTCGGCGTAATCAGGCTGCGCGTCGGCACGACGCTGAGGCCATGGCCCTTCGGGCAGGTCACCGTGTAGGTGGCCGTGACGGGGGGGACGAGTTCGATGGCGGGCGCCGTTTCGCCGGTCTCGGCGTTGATGCGCCGGGGCCAGTAGCCTTTGGTGGCGAGGTAGAGCGTTTCGAGCGCGAGGCCGGGGGCCGAGCGCGTGCGGGCCCGCCAGTAGCGGATCAGGCCTTGGCGCATCCGCTTCTGGACATCGGTCGGGATGGCGCCGCCATCCCACGAGTAGAGGAGGAGGACCTTCCCATAGGTCTCCCAGAGGTATTCGGCGAAGCCTTTGTAGAGGGAGGTCTTACCGGAGCCGCTGACGCCCATGATGAGGGTGGCGGTGAAGATGCGGTGCATCGGCGCGGGGGCAGTGGCGGTGGTCGGCTCGGTCATATCGCACGTCTCCTCATCTGGCCAGGCAGCTTCGCGGACTCGCGCACATTCGCGGTCATATGGTGCTTCACGCGCTTCTTGCTGGTGACCGTTCGCACGCGGGCCTTTTTCGCCCACTGACCGAGCCGTTGCGTCTCCGCGGGCGCTTTCAGCACATAGTCACCCGGCTCGAAGGCTGCGTGCCGGTCGAATGCGGTAATCTCCCGGCTGATGGACTGTGGCGTGAGGAACCGAATCCACGCCTGCCCGTCAGGAGCCTTCACATAGGTGCGGGAGAGGTGCACCTCGACGTCTGTCTTCAAGATGCGCTTCGATGCCACGGTCGCCGCACAATTGCTCGGGTCGTTACGTCGAGACTTGGCCACGTCCGCTGTGAGGACCTCAATCTTGAGGTCCTCGTCGGCATCGATGAGCGGGAGGCCCTTGTAGGTGGAGGCGTGCCACTTCTTCATTAGGCACCGTCCTCCGCACGCAGCGTGGCGAGCAACGCCTCCGTCTCCTCGACCGAGCACCACTCGCCCGACGCAATCTCCTCGGGCTGCTGGCTGAGGATCTGGTCTTTGAAGAGGTCGAGCGCCGCCATGATCGTACGGCGTGCCTTGCCTTCAGGAGCGAGCGCCTCGATCGCGACGGGAGCGCGCGAGTGATTCATCCCCTGCGTCGCCGTCGTGTAGCCTGCGACGAAGGCATCGGCCAAGGAGGCGGTCGCGTGCCGAGCGGCCCAGTCCTGCGCCTCTCCATAGAGCGCCCACGCGACGGCCTGATCTGGCCGAAGCGGGAGCGGATCCCGCCGTCGGTCCAGCCGCTGCGGGTCTGGCGGTGGCGTGTCCACATGCCGTCCCGGTGCGCCTGCGCCACACGCCGAGCAGCCGAGCACGATACGCCCCACATTCAGGACGCCGCACGCAGGGCACGACCACGGTGCTACGGCCTCGGCCTCAGGGCCGTGGTAGTGGCGGGTGGGCGCGTGCGCGTCGAGCGCGAGGCGGTCAGGCAACGTCGTCCTCTGGCACGCTGGTGAGGGCGTCCTGCAGGAGCGCTTGCCCAGCCAGCGCTCGTTCCGATGCCTCGTGGTCCTCCAGCCCTTTCATCGCGCACGCCACCGAGCAGTAGTCGGCGGGCGGCACATACGGGGTGCCGCGCAGGCTGACGGAGAGCCACCCATCGGGTGACACGCCGTAGGGCGTGGGCGAGACCGCTTTGCCGCAGGTGTTACAGGTGATATGGGTCATGCCTCGTCTCCTTCCGCGCTGCCGGTTCCGTCAACGACAATGCCGCGTGCCCGCCACTGGTCGGCCTCCAGCACATGGTGGGGGCGCCGCGCTTCGTACCGGTCACTGGCGAGTGGGTCATCCCACCCGGCTTCCCGACAGCAAATCGGCACAAAGGCGCACTGGTGCTCCTTCCCAAAGGGGCGGCACTGCCAGCTCTGGGGCACCAGCGTATCGAGCCGCGCCTGGTAGGCATCGGAGGCCCAGGGGTGCGTCTGCTGCAGCGCGTAGAGGTCCCACAGGACCTGCTGCCAACGCGCCTCCTCGCCGAGCATGGCGCGGCGCACCGAGGCAATTTGCTGGTCTTGGCGGTTCATGGGGCCGAGCAGGAAGCAGACCTTGTCGAGCACGGAGGCCGGCAGAAGGCGCACCCAGAACTCTTCCGGTGAGAGGCTGGGATCCTGACTGCTGTAGGCCCGCCATGTGGTCGAGTCGCCCGTGGGGATTTCCCAAACACCGGCGCGGCGATGCGCACGGCTGGCTCGTTTGGTCTCGCCGTCATCCGTCGTCCACTCATAGCTCGGAAGCCACTCCTCAGCCAGCAGCGGCGGATTGCCCGGACGGCGATAGCCGTAGCAGAGCGCGCTCAGCTGCTTGCGGCGGCCCTCGGGCTCGTCCTTCTCACGTCGGCGGGGGCCTTTGTTGAGGCCGACGATGTAGAGTTCGGCAACTTCGGCCCCGAACAGGCGGTCGACATCCAGCGTGCCGAGGCCGAGTTGCGGGTCGATTTCCCACTGCTCCGCCCACGCGGAGGATTCCCAGCCGGTGGTCTTGACCTCGAAGTAGGCCAGCGTGGTGGCGCCACGGCGTTGGGCGAGGAGGTCGCTGCGGAGCATCAGGACGACACCCTGGCATTCGCGGCGGACATGTTCGTCGGCGTCCAAGGGGCCCGCGCCGCAGGTGCACGAGAGGAAGTGCAGCCGCTCTTGCTCGACCGAGAGCAGGCGGTAGGTCTGGTGCAGCCACGGCAGCAGCTTCAGGCGCAAGGCCCAGAGGAGGCCAGAAATCAGGGCCGACTGCTCGAGGATGGTCTCGGTGGTCTGCTCGCCGCCAAGGATGCCGAGGAAGCCACGGGCTTCGACTTTGGCGACGTAGGCGGCGCGCACCCTAGCGACAATCTCGCGTGTCTCTTCGAGCGTCGGGAGGCGGTCCTGCTCCGCGAGGATGCGCCCGAAGGCTTCGACCCCTTGGTGGGTGTAGAGGCCCGTCGCGAGCGGGAGGCTCTCGGCCTTAGGCGCCAGCCCCACGCCGTCGAAGTGGTAGCCGAGGTAGCGGGCCCGGGCGCAGCGACCGACGCCAACCTTGAAGCGCGTGCGGTCGGTGGGCCAGAGCCAGAGGGGCTGTGGTACGGGCTGAGAGTCAGTAGGCGCAATGTTCGGTAGCATCTGAGGGGGTGGCCCCTTTCGGGTGAGCCTTCTGTAGACGTCTCCACGCGCGTCAGTGGGGTCCGACCGCATCCAGCGCCACGACCAAGGCGCGCGTCCCCGCCCGCTCCAGCGCCCGGAAGAACGCTTGGAGCGCCTCTCTGAGCCCGACCGCTTCCTCGACGCTCCGACAGTCCACGGTCCAGCTGACGCCGGCCCAGTAGCGGTGCTGCCCGAGGCCGCGGCGGAACAGGGAAGGCTGGAGGCGGACGCGAATCGGTTCGCCCTCGAGGCGTTCGCTGGCGGCGAGTTCGACGGGGCCATCGATGCGAGAGGGGTCGCCGCTGATGAAGAGGTCCATGGGCAGAAGCCTAGATCGGAATGGTCGAGGTTGTCAAGCACGCAGTTTTGCCGATGCTAAGGAATGGCTGAGCTGCTCTTCAGTAGCCAGTCGCAGACTGTAGGCGAATACCCGAAGTAGTAGACGGCCGAGGTAGGCGTCACAAGGTCTAGCGGTTGCGGCCGAGGCAGGACGGGTGTAGAACTGCGGGGTTTAGACTGCGGAAAGTCGGCCAGGTCAGCGTGCCCTCTGGAAAGGAAGCGATGCAGGCCCAGCCGAATCTGCCAAAGGAGTGGCCGACATGACCACACTACCATTCGGAAGCTCATCCAGTCAAGCCCCCTATCCCGATCCGATTCCTGGCGTCATTCCGTTCGGCTCCCTGTGCATCTTCATGGGGCCGCCCAAGCGCGGGAAGACGGCCCTCCTCGCCGACTGGTTCGCGCGGCTCCGCGATGGGCGTCCCATTTGCGGGCTCCCGACCAATCGCCCCACAGCCTTGGGCCTCCTCACCACCGATCACAAGTGGCACCTGAACCAAGCTGGCTGGTTCGCCAAAGCAGGCTTCCCAGACGTGCGTTACTACGCCCTCCGCGATCAGCCCGACATCCTCTGGCGTAAGCTGAAGACACCCGCCTATGCAGACATGCTCGTGAATCGGGCACTAGATGCCTTGGCCCTGCCACCTGGGGGCTTCCTCGGAATCGACGTCATGGGACCATTTCTCACGAGCCGGTTGAATGACTACGCCGAGGTCGTCGGGGGACTCGGGACGATCAGCCAGTTCATGGATCGCCGCCAGCTCACGCTGCTCGGGCTCAGCCACATGAGCAAGCAGAAGGGTGACACACGCGACCAGTACAAGGACCCCTACGAACGCATCATGGGGTCAGGCGCGCAGATCGGATTCTCGGACACGATGTTCTACCTGCTCGGGCCGAAGGAGATCAGCCAGCCGTACTACGAGGTGGGCTGGCAACCGACCCATGCGCCGAGCGGAACATTCAACTTTGGTCGGAATGACTTGGGGCTGTTCGTCCCCTACTCCACAGATGCCGCTGCGGAGGGTGGCGAGGAGCCGAGCGAGGCCGATCAACAGCGCCTTGAGGCGGTTGTTGACCAGATGCCGAGTGACCCCCCCGGCTGGACGCGGAAGCAACTGAAGACGGCGATTGAGTTGGCCTGTGCTGTCAAAGAGCGCCGAGCCGACCAACTGATCTGGGATCTCCAGCAACGGCTGTACATCACACGGGTCAGTCGAGGGCGCTACGTCAAGACGATGTTCGTCCGAGCGACCTAGCGCACTTACGCACTTAGTACGGAGCATGTCTGGATACGACTTCCTTATGGCCGGCCGCGTTTTCCTAGAAACGGTGCGTGATTGCGTAACTGGCGCTAAGTACCTACTGGTACAGGTACATAGGTACTAAAGATCGATTGCGCACCCATTACGCATTGCGCAATCGATCACGCAGTACAAAAGTCGGGCGTATGCGGCGACCTAACGTACTGTCGGTACAGGAGTTATCCGAGTTTACGCAGCTTGTGCCCTACCATGAGACCTAGATGTACCATAAGGTACGTACACCTCGCCTGAAAAGGAGCGTGTCCGATGAAGATCCCGCGCTTCACGCCGCGTCGGGCAACTACCGCACGTGCCTCCTCTAAGCAGCCTTGGTTCGGCCTCAACCGGCTCCAACTCATGGAGCGCGCCCTGCCATTGGCCCAGCCCTTCATCCAGCAAGGCGCTATCTACTACCTTGAGAACCAGCATGACGACCATTGCCCGCTCTCACTGGGGAATAGCAACGCGACCTGCCGCTGTACAGACGGCCCCTCCATTGATCTCCTGCATGTCCTCGAAGATTTAGGCCAGCCGAACACGCGGATTCCCCTGGTGCGTGACGGGCGGATCCTTCAGCGGTGGGGCTAGTGGGTGTCTGCTCGCGCGTGCGTGGATCGGTACTGAGGGGTACGTACCTTCTGAAGGGACGGTACCGGAGGGAGCGGCTCAGCGCCCGGTAACAGTGACCGAACCGACGCGATTCCCGTTGGCGTCGTAGAGTGGCTTGGCTTCGAGGCGCCCTGCGGCGACCTTCCCCTGGAGGAGGAGTGCGGCGACGTGCGAGACGATGCTCGCGATCTGCGGCGCGCGGAGGTTGTCGTTGAAGGCGGCGTTATCGGTCTTCAGGCGGATGGTGATGGTCATGGCTGCCTCCGTCTAATCCGGCCTTCGGCCTCTTCCCGTGCGACACGCCAGCGGTGCCAGTCATCTGGCGGCGAGTACCCCTCGTAGAAGGCATCGAAAGCCGCGCATGCACGCAGGATAGCGGCGTCATCCTGCCGGTTCACGGCACGCGTCAGCGACGCCTTGAACTGGCGATAGGCGGCTTGATCGTAGCGAGCGGTCATGACGGCACCGCGATTCCTTCCAGGTTGAAGCGGTCCTTCCCTTCGTTCCGCTTCGCGTAGCTGGGCGGGATGACCCGCAGGACGGCTCCGCGTGGGTCGCCTTGCGTCAGCACCTCGAGGCCGTACGGCTTACAGAGGGCTTTGACCCGCTGCTCGGTCTGCCAGTCCTGCAGGGCAATGCGCGGGATCGTCTGATGGCCGTTGATCGGATCTTGGGCGTCGTAGTCGCACAGGCAGACGGCGCGTTTCTTCGTCGCGGCGGGACAGAGCACGCGGTCGCGGTCGGCCGCTTCCGAGCTGCAGGCGAGCTCCGCCAGCCGCTGCAAGCGTCGGCTGGCGCGCATGAGCTGCTCCGCCAGTTCGGCCACGGCATAGGGCGATTGCGTCGGGAGTTCACGCGTCAGTTGGGCGACGAACTCATCACGCCAGGCGGGGGAACGGCTCATCTGGTGCTCCTCTGAAGGTACGGAAGGTACGGAAGGTACGGAGGGTACGGAGGGTACGTACCGACTGAAGGTACGTACCGGCTGAAGGACGTACGGGACGTACGCGTTGGCGGCATCATGCGCTCTCCCGTGGGCGGGTGGGATAGCCCGCTGGCAGCGGGTGATCGCAACGGGCGTGCTGGTCAGCGGGGTAGCACCGCCCAAACCACTCCAATTCGCCCGCCCGCCAGCGGCGACGGATGCAGGCAGCGCACACTTTGACCTCCGAACGGGTCGGTGTGCCGCAGTCGTAGCAGGGCGGAGCAGGCACTGGGAAGGCGAGCGGCGCCTTCACGTCCGCTTGCCGTGTCGGTAGCTGAGGATCCGTTGCAGGCGCGCGTAGCTGGCGCCCGTGACCGAGGCCGGCGGATGCACCCCATACGACGTGTGATCGCCCGTTCGGTAGTCAATCTCCGAGTCGCAGGTGTAAAACCCACGCCCGCCGTCCTCGAGGCCGTTGCGCCCGAATTCGCGTACGACTTCATGCAACGTCCAATCGCTCGGATCGTCGTGTTTCCACCCGCCACGCGAGTAAAAGCCAGACTCTGCGATATCGCCTTGCTCGGCGGATTCTTCGGTCACGACGTCATAAGTCACGCGAAAGTGCGTCATGCGCAGTCCTCGCAGTAGGCGCCCCGTCGCGGGACGGCCGCATTGCAGCCCCGGCACTCATAGACTTGGTGTGGACAGCCCGTCTCATGGCAGGCGACGCCTTGGATGACATGGGCCTCGCACGCCGAGCACCGCACGCGTACGGCTCGCTCCGCCCCGTCTCGTGTCAGATACGAGGCGTCAAACCCCTGCTGGCGGAGACGCTCGCGGAGCTGGGTCTGCTGTGTCTTGTTCATGCGGCCCTTTCCTGTTGGGCGTGAGTCCGTCGTTGCGCGCGAGCGCGGCGCCGTGCGAGCCGCTTGCGCGGCACGACGATCCGATGCCAGTAATCCTCAGCGCGCCAGCGATCTTGAAGCGCCCCCAGCTGGCGATAGGTCTCTGCTCGGTTCGTGCAGCCTGTTGCCAGTAACGCTTTGACCGCTGCTCGCGTCGCTGACGACAACACTGCAGTCGCTAGGAAGAAGCGCACATCCTCGAGCGGTGCAGACGCCCTGAAGTGGGCGTACAGGGCCTTCACCGACAGCTGAGCCGTATCGACTGGCTTGGCTACCTTTGCGACCGCGAACGGTCGCCCACACGTCACGCAATAGGGCCTCATGCGCGCACCTGCTGGCGGAAGCGGGACAAGTGCCCGGCGTCCGCCCAGAACGGATCGGCAGTCCCAAACGGAAGCGGCGTCACGTGGACGACGTCTGGCAACGTGCCGCGCCCGCAACGCGCCAGCACGTGCACAGGCCGGTAATCCAAGGGCGCTTGGTAATAGATGGGCTGCTCCGCTCGCACGTGCTCAAGGATGGCCGCCCATGTGTCGAAGGACTGGAACGTCATGCGCGCCAGCCTTTCGGGCACGTTGCGGTCCAGTCGAGGTAGCAGCCGAACGCGTGGATCGTCAGGTACAGCACGCCGATTGCCTGCCGATCGATCCGACTCGAGCGTCCTGTGCCCGGTAGGTCCGTCGAGAGGTGCCAGCGGGACTCGCCAGTGGAGAGTCGACGGAGCGTGCAGCTCATGCGGCCCCTTCCGTTCGGCGTGGTGCTTCGTTCGCCTTGTTCCGCACTCGGGTCAGCCGCTCAACGGCCCTGCAGAACGGCAGAGCCGTCGCCCCCGCATGTCCTGCCCAGTAGACGTTCGCTAGACTGTCGAGGTAGTCAGCTAGGACGACCGTCGCCTGCCCCTTGCACGCATATGTGGTCGTCACCAGTCCTCCGTGCGCGGCCGTCGGTCGGTACAGCCGCAGCGTGTACCGCCCGCCATCAATCGAGAACCGCTCCACGGCCGCCGGTGCGTCGACGATGGCTGAGAGTGCGACTTGGTAGATCGTCGCCTGGCCTTGCTGGTAGGCGAGCTCCGCCTCAAGTTCCGCCCGCGTGCGCTTCATACGGCATCTCTGCCCAGTTGCGCTCGCGCTTCGCTATCCCAGCATTGCGGTGACTCCGCCTCAAGCCGATAGGCGTACGCGGTCGCTGTTTCCGACTCATCATTGAAGCGACACACCACTTCGTGGTACGTCCCGAAGTCATGCGCAAACCCCTTGATCACCAGGCGAGCCCCAAGGGGTTCCACTCCGCAGACGCGCCGAATCTGCTCAAGGTAGATCCGCGACTCCCGCCGCGCTTCTCCTTCGTCATACGCTGCCGTGCCCACTTGCTGACACGATTCTTCTGCCGGCGTGGGTCCTAAGTCGACGTAGTCAGTGGCCATGTGCAGAGCTTACTTCAGCACGGCTGAGCTTGTCAAGCACTCAGTGAACTGCAAGCTTGATAAGCTTAGCAAAGCCCTACAGCTATGAACTGTTCAGTCAGTTATAGTGCAGCTATGAACTGTTCATACCGTCTCTATCGCGCTATGCACTATTCAGCCCTGTATCGTTCATACCTGTAGCATCGCGCCCTTGCGCCGGAGCCCGTCCTGTGCTAAGCTCAGCCAATGGTCGCTATCCTGCTAGGGCTCATCCTGTTCGCGTTGTGTGGCGGAGCGGGTGTGCTGGCGCGGCTGTTCGTCGTCGGGTTCTGGCTGAGTGCGTGCGGCCTGTCGCTGCTGTGCTTCTACCTGATGCTTCGCTGATGTGCGGCTGAGGTGGTCGGTAGGGGCACTCGCCCTACATGTGGGGAGCATGCCACACTTGACCCAGCTCAGCCGTTCGGGTAGGATCCGCGGTATGACTGACTACCTCATCCGTGCGACAGACGCCGACGGCACGGTTCGGGACCGGACCTATCGCGCCACATCGCCCGACGAAGCCTGCACGCTGGCGGAACGCGACGATGCCGGACGCTGGGGCGCCGACGTAGCCTATACCGTCGTCTCCGCTAGCGACGGCGCGTCAGGCGACGTACCCTAGGCCAGACCCTTCCCCGTCGCGCCAGACGCGTCCTGTGCCTTCCACACGGACGCACGGGGCATCCTGCGCACGCCTCCGACCAGGCCGCACCATTGTCCGCAAGGGCCGCCCCGGCCGGAGAGGCTCGCGGCCGGACTAGGGCTCAGCTCAGTATTTTTCTGCACGGAGGGGGAGTTGTCTAAATCGACTGCTGAGGTGGTAGGCTCTACGGCGGAGGGGGGAGGCATGCGCTGTCGATTCAGCTGTTCGTTTGAGTATGCGATGCGGCCCCCGCAGACGCATCGCGGGATCGTGGAGGGCGGTCGAGCGCAGACGTGTGTCACGCGGGCGGTGAAAGAATCGCAGAAAGTGCTGAAGCCTGTCGGGTGGTCCTCGATGGTCGTGGTGCTGCTAGATCGGCTGGATCTGCCTGCGGGAGACGACGCAACGGGCACTGTAGACGCAGACGGGCCCGAGTCGGTGTAGGCTGAGGCGATGGGCTGGGCCGACGCCTTCCGGCGACAGGGGAGCGGGCGGCTGCTGCGGACGCTGGTGCACGAACTGGCCGGGATTCGGCAGGCGGAGGAGCGGCAGGCGGACGCGCTGGAGCATCTGGTCGCGCACGTGACAGGTGCAGATCAGGACGGTGAGGTCCCGGAGGCCATTGGTGCGCTACAGACGGGAGGCGTCGGTCTTGGCGCGACCCCACCCGCCGTGAGTTACCTCGATCAGGTCGAAGCGGGGCTGGTCGCGGACTTTATCGCGCAGATGCAGGAGGCGACCGGACATACGCCCGACGAGGAGGAGATTCTGACCTACTTGGCGGATGAGAAGACGGTCGACCTGCACCAGCGGCTCCGAGAGCGGGAGACTCTGGCACACCTCGCGCGCACACACAGCGGGGCGTGCGCTGACCCCTACGGGAGACCGGCCCACCAGACGACACTCGGGACAGAGCGTCTATGCGCGACGCCAGCAGGCAGCGGCGGAGGACGAGGCATGCGGAGGGGCTGAGCTGATGGGGCGCACCCCCACCGGCCGGATCCCTCGCGCGACCGGGCGACCGGTCGGGACGTGCGCGTGGTGCGGCACGCAGGTCTATCGCCCCACCCGGTGCGATTCCGCCGCCCAACGCCGCCTCCCCCGCTGCCCCGCCTGCAAGAGCCTCGATATCGACTGGGCGGTGGTCCCGACCCGCGCCCCCCACCAGCCGACCCAGCAAGCGGGCCTGCTTGCGCTCAGCCTCTTGGGCGGTATCATCCGACGCTAGGCGCGGCGGACCGCGCCGAGGGGTGGCACTGCCACCCAAGCTGCGGCTCCATGAACCGACGCCACGGCGACCCGAACGCCCCCCCGGCGCTGCGCATCCGGTCGGCCACGCGCTTGGCCCCGCGCCCCAAGCCCGTCCTGCCGCCCATTCATGACATCCAGCACATCCTGACCGACGTCCCATCTACCCCGCCCGAACACCAGCTCCACCGCCCCGGCGGCACCACCTTCCTCACGCCTGAGGAAGCCGCCGCCGTCGACGACAGTCTGGGCCCCGTCGTCGAGGCCCTCGGGGGCCGGTCCCGCCTCGCCCACACGCTTGAAGCCGCGCCGCCCGACCTCGAAGCCGTCCTCGCCACCCTCGCCGACCCCACCTATGACCACCTCCCGCTGCGCGATGTCTGCCGCCTCGCTGGCGTCACGATTCTCGACCTCTTCGCCGCCTACCGGAACGCCGCGCTCGCCCGCGCGCATCTGCTGGCCTACCACGAGATTGCCGAGCGGCTCGTCGCCGTCGTCAAGGATGTCATGATGCGGGCGGCCCCCTATCCCATCCCCTGCGCCGCCTGCGGTGGCGTGGGAGACCACGCCACAGGGGCCGCGCCGCGGCCCAAGATCTGCCGGACCTGCCGCGGCAAAGGGCAGGTCCTCCAGCTCCCCAGCCTCGCGCACCAGAAACTCGCGCTCGAACTCGGCCACCTCCTCTCACGCACCCCACTACTCGTCCAGCAGCAGCAGACGATCGTGGCCCAACCGAGCGCAAGCCTCGTCGACCTCCAGCAGGCGGTGGCCGCCGCCCTGCGTACCCGTGCCCCGCTGGCGCCCGTGGTCGATGTCACGCCGACGCCTGTCTCCTCTGAGACAGCGCCGGTCGCGCCGCCTGAGTAGACTCCGCAGGATAGGTCGGCTACAGTGTGGAGGATTTCGATCCCTATCTAGTCCGTGTCCGGGCGGCCAGTGTGAACGACTGCGCCGCCCAATCTGTGTACGTCATCGGCTGTGGGGGCGCGCGATCTTCGTCGAGGCGCTGGCCCCACGCGTCGCCCATTCGACAGGATTTCAGCCCCTCGACCGGCTGAATTGACACGAAACGGAGGAAAAGAAATGTGCGCGACTTCTATTCCGTTCGGGCGGGATCGTACACCCGTCCCCTGGTGTGCGGCCTAGGCGCCCCATGCGTGCCCGCTTTCAGCCGCCGCGCGGCGACCAGACCGATCCCGCCGTCATCGACCGCACGATTCGCGCGGGCCTCACCGATAGCACCGATCGTGAAGCTGTCCTCGGCGACTATGTCTACTGGCGGGCGGAGTGGCCGAACCTCGTCGCGCGTGGCGTCGAAATCCACGTCGACCACTACGCATGGCTGCGCCTCATTGGCTGGCAAGCCGGTGGCACGGATATCCCGCCCTACGGCCCCTATGCCGTGCCGCCCAACGGCGGGCCTCCCGGTGGCTGGACCACACCGCTCGTGGACGATCCGGAGGCGCCTGATGCGCCCGCCCCGCCGCTGCCGCTGACCCCGAGTCCCGCGCAACTGCTCGTCGACCTCCAGACCAGCCTCACGCACCTCGCCGAGCAGGTCGCCTCCCTCGACGCGTCGCTCCGCACGGCTGGCCACACCGCCACCACCGCGCTGGACCGCATCGAGCAACGCCTGACACACCTCGAGCAGCAACTCGCGCGGATGTGGCGCGACCGCTGGACCACCTGATGGGCCTGCCCGTACCGAACGCCGCCCCGACGATCTTCAGTGCCGAGCAGCTCCAGCGGCTCGTCACCGAGACCCTGCCGGCCGACGCGCAGCCCGGCGAAAAGGTCGTCGTTGGCACGCTCGACAAGCACGGCGCCCAAGTGGTCGCCTCCTTCAAGAACCGCGCAGCCCAGGTGGGAGGCCTCCACTGGGAGCTGCAAGCCGCCGCTCGGCATGACTGGGACGGGGCCAACTCGATCGGCACCAGACTTTTGCTACGCTGGTAAGCATGCCGACGGCTTGGCTCCTGCTCCTGCTGGCGCTCGGCGAGGGGCGACTCGCCCACCGCGAGACGATTGCGTCGCTCGTCACCTCCCGGCACACGCATGTCGAGGTCGAAGGGCACGTCACGGTCGTCCGGCACGAAGCCGATGGCGACTGGCACGTCCGCCTGAGTGATGGGCACCGCTTCATCGTGGCCGAGATCATCCCGACGCTCGTGCCGCCGGAGGGGCCAATTCTGCCGCCGAAGCCCGGGGACTGTGTCCGCATCCGGGGCATCCGCCGCGTCGATACCGAAGCGGGCCACGGCTGGATAGAAGTACATCCCGTAGAATTTCTCGAAGTCATTCCGTGCAACGCGTGGCACCCGTGAGCGAGCACGACCAGATCCTCACGGCGCTCGACGAGATCGAGACCGCCGTCACCGACCTGCGCGCGGACATCGCGGACCTCCACGCGCGTCTCGATGCCCTCTGGCACCTGCTCCAGACGCGCTTGGCCCTCCCGCCTCCCAGCGCGCGGCCCCTCCCAAGCCCCGCGACGCCATGATGCCCACCTCCGATCTGGTCATCCTCATCCCGCTCTACACGGGCGCCGTCGTCGTCGTCCTGCGCGAACTCTTCGATGGGTTCTCCCGCCGCCCCCGCCGCAACGCCGAACACCAGCAGGTCGTCTCGCTCCTCGCGGACACCTCCTCCGACCTCACCGCCCAACTCGCCGACGTGAAGCAGCAGACCGTCGACGCCTCCCACGAAGTCGTCTCCCTCGTCGGGGACGTCAAGCAGCAGACCAACGGCAGCCTCGACCGCATGCAGAAAACCGTCGTCGCCCAATCGATTGAAATCGGCCGCCTCCAGGGCATGGTGCAGGGCCTGCAGACGCAACGCCGCCTGGGGCGCGCGACCGATGCCGCGCCGTCTGGACAAGACTCCGGCAACTGAGCGACGCCCGATCAGTACCGTGTACGGAGGGTACGGAGGGTCCGTACCGGTAGGTACGGAGGCGATGCACGCGATAGGATGCAGCGATGTATTCGCCGGCCACGGTCGCCGCCCGCGAGCAGACCCTCCTCGCCACGCCCCGCTGGCAGGCGCTGCGCGACACGGGCCTGCCGACCTACTCGCTCGCGGACACCGCCGCCCTGACTGACGCGCTGGTCGCCGCGCGCACGCCCGAGGGCCGCTACACGCGCCGCCTCGCGCCCGAGGAGGCGCTCTTCCTGCACACGACGCCGCTCAAGTGCGCGATCGACTTCGAGTACTTCGTGACGCGCTTCGTGTGGATTGATGACCAGGGCCACGGCCTGCGTCGCCTCTCCCCGCTCTCCGAGTCGCAAACCTACGTCCTCGGACGGCTCGCCGCCCTCGAAGCGGCGCGGTGGGGCGTCCATCCCGATGGCCTCCTCGTCAACGTGTTGAAGGCCCGGCAGCTGTACATCTCGACGCTCAGCGAAGCCCTCGTCGCGCACCGCATCCTGTTCCAGCCACACACGCGCGGCTTGAGCGGCGCCGACGTCGAAGACCAGGCCGGCTACTTGTTCCGCATGGTCGTGCGCCTCGTCGACCACCTCCCCTACTTCCTCAAGCCGGCGCGACTGACCTTCGTCAAGAACCGCGAGACGAGCTTCGAGAACGGCAGCTTCCTCAAGACGGCGTGGGGCCAGTCGACCCGTGGCGCGCTGCAAGCCGTCTCCGGCACGGAGGGCAGCAAAGGCGCGATCGGGCGGGGCATGACCTTCTCGACGATCCACATCAGCGAACTCGCCACGTGGGCGAACCCGCAGCAACTGGATGCCGCGCTCCTGCCCGCCATCCCCGTGCATCACGACACACTGGTCCTCTTCGAGTCCACGGCGGAGCACGCGGGGGATTGGTGGCATCAGCACTGGCAGACCAGCGCCTCCGGCGTCGGCCGCTTCACCAACATCTTCGTGCCCGTCTACGCCGAGCCCTCCAAATACGCGCTGCCGCCGCCCCCCCACTGGGTGCCGTCCTCCTCGACCCTCGCGTGGGCCACCAGGTGCGAGCGCACCTCGACCCAGTGGCTCCCACGGGCCGTCACCCTCAGCCGCGATCAGCTCTACTGGTATGAGACGACCCGCGCCTTCTACGAGCAGAAAGGCGACTATGGCACCTTCGCCAAGGAGTTTTGTGCCGACGACATCGAGTGTTTCCAGTATGCGGGCCGCTCGATCTTCACCTTCGCGCAGCTCGACGCGATTGACGCGGCGGGCGCCAAACGCCCGCTCCTCGACGTCTGGAAGGTCGAGCCCGCCCGCGACATCGCGGCGTTGCGCCGGTTGCCCGAAGACGACACCGCTCCCGGTGCGGGGGCGTCCCGCGAGGCGCTCGCCCCCGCTCCGCCGGGGCGCCCGCCCGCTCGCCCCCTGCCGCCCCTCTCGATGCGCATCCCGCAGCCGACCTCGAAGCTCGCTGCCGAAACCTTCCCCATCCCGCCCGGCTACGGCTTCCAGCGCCTGACGCCCACCGAAGTCGCGGCCCTGCCCTCCCTCCGTGAGAGCGTCCTCGCGATCTGGGAATACCCACGTCCGCGTGGCCGCCGCCGCTACGTCATGAGCGTCGACGTTTCCGACGGCCTCGGCCAGGACTGCTCGGTCATCGACCTCATCCGCCTCCCGACCTTCGATGAGCCCGCCGAGCAGGTCGCCCAATACGTCAGCAAGACCGTCGACACGCAGCAGCTCGCCTTCGTGTGCGATGCCATCGGCCGCCTCTACCCCGACGAGGACGGCGTCGAAGCGCTCGCCGCCATCGAGACCAACGGCCATGGCCTCGCGACGCAGGACACCTTGCAGCTCCACCTCGGGTACTCGCACTTCTACGTCTGGGAATATGCCGATGCCGCCAGCCCCGACCGGCGCTACTCGACGCGCATCGGGTGGGTGACGACGACGCGGACGCGCCCGATTCTGCTCGCGAGCTTCCGCGACGCGATCACCAACGTTGATCCGATCACGGGGCAACCCGACTTCATCCTCAACTCGCCGATTACGCGCGCCGAGTTGCGGCACTTCATCACGCCGGGACCGCTCGCCGAGGCCCAGGCCGCGCGGGGCCAGCACGACGACGCCATCCTCGCCGCCGCGATCGGCTACTATGTCGCGTGGCGCCTCGCCGGTGGCGAAGCCGAGCCGCTCAGCGAGAAGCGCCACCGCAAAGCCGCGCGCGACCGGCAGGCAGCGCTCACGCCGAGCGCCCCGCCGAACGCCCGCTGCCAGGCGCTGACGGCGGAGGAAGCCGATGCCGGTCATCAAGAAGATGACGAGTTCGCCGACGCCGGAGCCGACCCCCTTTCCCTCTATTTCGATGCCCGCCAGCACGAGTGAGCCTGCCGACAGGCTCACAGGGGCGCTGCCGCGCCAGGAGGAAAAGATCCCCGCACCGCCCGCGCCACGGCCACGCCCTCCCCTGCCCGCGCGCGTAGGACTGCGCCGCCCCGGAGCGACCTTCCTCGGCGTGCGCATCGGCGAGTCCCAAGCCGTCACACTGCCTGATGACGTGACCGTCGTGGCGCGGCCCGGTGACTGGATCGTGCAGGTCGGTCATGTGCCGATCAGCGTCGTCTCGTCCACTGCATTCCCCGCCCCCTACGAACTCGTCGAGGAGGGCAGCCTCACCCTCTCGCGCCTCGACCGTGAGGACCTCGACGGCCTGCTCGGCCTCGGCGCATCGCAGTCCGCCGACGCGCTCGTCGCCGCTGCCCGCCGCCTCGCCCGCCTCTCCATCGGCGAGGTCGACCTTCCCTTCACGCCGGGCCAACTCGAAGAGCTGCACTACCGCGCGGGGAAGCGCGGCCAGACCGTCGCGCAGGCGGTCGAGGCGGTGGTCGACCGCATCAAAGATGAACTGTTCTGGAAAGGCTGACGCCGATGGCGCTCCACGACTTTTGGTGCACGGTCTGCGGCCAACTCCTGCCCGATGTGGTGATCCCCGCCGCCATCGGCGCCCGCGCCGGTGGGCCGCAGCACTGCGGCCAGCCGATGGCGTGGATTCCGGCCGCGACGATCGCGATGGACATCGGCGCGGTGAAGACGGCGGCGTTTCGCGGCTTTACCACCACCGATGGCCGGGGCCAGCGCGTCGTCGTCGACTCGCTCCACAAGCTGCGCCAAGTCGAGCGCGAGGCCGAAACCGCCTACAGAAACGGTGAAGGCCAGCCGATGGTCTTCCGGCGCTGGGCGCAAGATGGCTCCAATCGGGACGCGCCAACGCTCTCGAAATCGTACGATGGGGGCACCTACCCCTCGCCCGAGGCGAAGCATCGCTTCGGCGCCGCCCTGCGCCGCTCGACCGAGGCGCCGGATACCGCCTTCGGTCCCGGCGTCAGCGACGCGACCGCCTCCGCCCTGCCGCTCGAGCCGACACGCTGATGCGGGGCTTCCTGTCGGCGATCGTCGCGGGGGTGCTGTTGCTGCTAGCGGGCGTCGTCATCGCACTGCCTGCCGATGACCTCCGCACGATTCTGATCGGGGCCGCGCTCTGCTGGATGGCGCTCCCCTGCTTCTGGCTGGCGAGCAAAGTGCAGCCCCGCTGACGCCATGCCGACTGCTGCACACGATGCGCCGCCCGGCCAGCTCGCCACCTTCCGCGCCCGCTTCTATGCCCGTCGCAAAGCCTTCGTCACCGTCCGCATCTTCGATACCCTTGACGCCCTCCGCGCCTACGCTGCCACGCACGATATGACCTCCAGCATCGGGCGCAACTATTGGGCGCTCAGTGTCACATGGACCCGGCACCGTCCAACCCGCTACGGCTTCCGTCTCACGCCGGACCACGGTGAGATCCTCCTCTGCCGGTCGCATCTCGGCGTTGGCCTCCTCAGCCATGAGTGCACGCACAGTACGTTCGGGTGGGCTGAACGCCAGCGCCTGCAGCCCGCGCGCGTCGCAGGTCACTCTGTCGTGCCAGCAGACGAAGAAGACTTCTGCCGCGCGCTCGGTGGCCTCCTATCTGCAGTCGTCCGGGGCCTCCAGCGCCACCGTCTGCTGCTGAGGGGCTGATGCCGCTCGACCCCTGGCCCGCCCCCACCACCGTCTACCGCATGGGCGCACCCACCCTCGGCGCGCCCCTCTTCGAGGTGGGGCCACCGCCGAGGCCGCTGTCGTGGCGGGCGCGGCTCCTGCGCGGGGTCACACACGGCCTCCGATCCCTCCGCCGGGGACTCGGTCGCCTCTGGGCGTGGTGGCTGGGGCAGACGCCCACCGATGTTGGGGGGTGATGGCTTCGTCGCCCGCCTCTTCGGCGGACTCGATCTGGGAGGCGATATGCTCCAGTCCGCCACCGTCACGCTGACCGACGCCCAGATCAAAGCCCTCCCCACCACGCCGGTGGCGCTCGTCGCTGGCGTCGTCAATCGGATCGTGGTCCCCACGCAGGGCGTTCTGTCCAAAGCCTTTGCGGCCTCCTACACGAACATTGGCGCCGACGCCTACCTCGAAGTGGTGACACAGTCCAACTGGGATGTGCTCGACCTGCTGCTCAATGTGTCGGCGACTGGACGCACCGACTTGACGAATTGGCTGACGGCGGGGCAGGCCCTCCATTTCCTCTCGCCCCTGCCCCAAGCGGAACTCCTCCCCGGCCTCCACACGAACCTCGCCACCTTCGAGTATGGTGCGGGCGATGTCGCCGCCCCCATCGTGCTCAAGCTGAGTGGGAATCCCGGCGACCTCACCGGGGGCGACCCAGCCAACCAGCTCGCCATCACTGTCTTCTTCCTGACCGTGGCGCTCCTCTAATGGCGGCCCTCTTTTACGGCCTCGGCAAGCTGACGGTGCCCGCCCCCGGTACGCCAGTCGCCTTGACGCTGCCCGCCACCCTCAATCCGACCTCCGTCCACGCCTTCCTCGTCGAAGCCCTCGCGACCAACACCGGGAAGGTCTACGTCGGCCTCGACGGCCTTGACCGGGTCACGCTCGACTCGGTTCTTGTCGTCCTGCCCGTCCCGACCGCCAGCAGCCTCCCCACCTTTTCGGTCTCGCTCACGCAGGCCGCCAACGCCTTGAACCTCGCCCAGCTCCGCTTCGACGCGGACGTCGCCTCTGACGGCGTGCTCGTGTCGGCGCTTGTCGCCTAGAGGGTCTGCTACACTCGCTCGCACCGCAGTTGCTGGAGGTGTGCTATCGCCGATCTGAGCGCGTCTGGAGTCGTCGACCTCCCAAGAGCCACGGCCGACACCCTCGCCCGCGGCGACCCCCGCGTCCTCGGCTGGCTCAAAGAGTGGCAGCAGGAAGGCGACCTCCTCAACCGCTCCGACCCCTCCTACGACGGCATTGAGCGCGCCTTCCAATACGTCGTGGGCGAACAGCTCTCGCCCGAGACGCGCAAACTCAAGTACCTGCCGCAGGTCGTCATCAACGAGACCCGGAAAGCGATGCAGGCGCACGTCTCCGCCATCACCGATTTCCAACCTGTGGTCGGGTGGAAAGGGCCGCCCGAGACGCAGCTCCAAGCCGACCTCCTCAACCAGTACCTCCTCGCCGAGTGGATCACGCTGATGCTCGACATCGACCTCGGGGACTGCGTGAAGTACTCCCTCGCGGGGGGCACGGGCGACCTCGTAGTCGACTGGGACCCGCACCTCCCCCTGGGCGGGGGGCATCAGTTCACGGCGCGCGACCCCCGCGACACGCTCCCCTTGCGGCCCTCCTACGGCCGCAGCGTCCAGACCTGGGAAGGCGTCTGCTTCCGCGAAGAGCACAGCGTCAACGTCCTGCGCGGCATGTATCCGACCAAGGCCAATCTCTTCCGCCCCGCCACCGACACCTCGCTGGGCAAGATCATGGGCCGCTTCCGCAGCGGCCTCAATCGGCTCCTCACGCCCGCCGACCCGCTCGATTCCCTCGGGGGCAGTGCCGCCTCGGCCCGCCGCCCGCGTCGCGGCGGCGTCGCCTTGTATCGCGCCTACTTCCGCGACCGCACGCACAACCTGACGGACAAGCCCCTCCCGATGGGCACGCCCGGCGCCAACTGGGCCTACACCGTGCTGCCACACCAGCCGCTCTACCCGCGTGGCCGTCTCCTCGTCGCCACCGACGACGCCCTCGTCTACGATGGCCCCAACACCTACTTCCACGGGCTCTACCCCTTCTGCCGCCTGCGTCTCTGGTCGGTGCCGTGGCAGTTCCTCGGCGTGCCGCTCTTCAACGACCTCCTGCCGATTCAGGACGCCATCAACGACACCGTGCATGACGTGCGCCTCGGCATGCGCCAGTGGACCGATGCCGACATTACCTACAACCGCAACGCCGTCTCCGAAGCCACCATGCGCCTCATGGACCCGCGCCGTCCCGGCAAGCGCGTCAAAGTGAATCCCGGCTATGGCACGCCGTGGAAGAAGGAAGACGGCCCCAACCCGCAGATCCTCTCCATGGGCCTCGAGCTCTGGCAGCAGCTCACCACGAAGTTCTCCGACTTAGCCGGCACGGCGAATCTCACTGCCTTACTCCAACTCCGCCAGATGCCCTCCGCCGACACCATCAGTAAGTACTTCGAGGCCCTCACCCCAGAGATACGGAACGAAGCGCGGACTGTGGAAGCCTTCTTACGCGATCTTTCGGATCTCGTTAAGTGCAACTACTTTCAGTTTCTGAGCAAGGCGAAGCGCATCCAAGTGCTCGGCTCCGCCGGTCAGTCACTCTTGGATTTCGACTTTGACCCGAACACCTTAGTGCCCGGCCTCCGCCCCGGTGCCAAGGGGTACACGCCCGAGTTAGACGTCGATAACACCTCCAGAGATGAACGCGCGCTCTTCATCGCGAACCAGCTCCAGTTCATTGTGGCGCCTAACTCTGTGCTCGCGATCGATGCGACGGAGAAGAAGCTCATGAACCTCCAGCTGTTCAGACTCGGGATTATGGATATGTGGAGTCTGCACGAGTCGTTACAGACGCCGAATATCGGGGCGCCCCCGACGATCCCACTCCCGCCAATAGAACCACCCCCACCGGATGTCCTGCAACAACTGCTCGCGAAAGTGCAGCAGGTGCCTGGAGGACTTGCACTCCTCGCGTCTGGCGCGATGCCCCCGCCGCAATATACCGATCCATTAACAGGGCGCGTTTACACGACTGATCTCACGTCAGGGCAGATTCTAGAGATCCGACTGCCACATACCGTGACCGAGCGGCTGGCTGCACAGAAACTGATCGGTGTAGGTCAGCCTGAGTCCGCTGCTGGACGGCCTCCAACAGCTGCTGTCCCTCCCCATCAAGAGATCAAGCATGATCAGCCGGGGGGACGTTCGACGATCTCGGAGTCTCGACACTGATCCGTTTCGGCTTGTTTCCTCCTGTCACGCTCGGTGTAGTCAGCGCACGCTCGACTGACCAGTGTCCTTCGTTGATTCTGTAATAGAGCGCCGACAACGCCAAGCCCGTAATATCCGACCAGTCTTGCAACGTGCGCGATTCTCCCGCGAAGTCGTACCGTCGTGTCTTACGCTGGTTCCGCATTTGCGCTAGTCGGCTCGTCCACCGGCAGTTCTCGGGGCAGTAGTTGCCATTGTTATCGATCCGATCGAGTGTGGCACCCGGTGGGCGTGGTCCCATATCCTTCTGGAATTGCGCGAAGTCGTCGCGCCACGCGTCGCACATCGTGATGCCTCTACCGCCGTAGTTCTTGTAGGCAGGGCTACCGGAACGAAAGCAACGATCTTTTGCGCCAGCCCAGATTTCGTAGACACGCGTGTTCCGGCTGCCTTCCAGATAGGTGCGATCATGCAGGTATTCCTCACGTAGGCATCCGCAACTTCGCGTTTCGCCTCGCATCAGTTTGTTGCTCGTCGGGCTCGTCGCACGTCCACAGTCGCAGCGACACAGCCATGTGACGCGGTCGAACTTGTCATGGCCCCACTGGCTGATGACGACGAGGCGACCGAAGCGTTGGCCGGTCAAGTCTAGGAGGCGCATCGCGTCCTCCTGTGGGTAGCTGACGTGAGATGGGGCGCTCGTGTAGGATGGTGGTAGGGCATCGGGAACCTCCGATTCCACGGTGTTCAAGGGGACCGGCGCCTGTTGACCGCAGACGCCGGACCTCGCTAGTCTACTCCGACCGATGACCCTGCGCGTCCGCCTCCACCGCGCCCTGCGCCGCCGCCTGATTCAGTGGTGTGTCCCCTGCCATCCCGACCGCGTCGCCTTCTACATGGTCTGGCCTGATAACCGGGGCTACTTCGGGTTGGTCATCCCCGAGGAGGTGCCGGAGTTGTTTGCGCTCGACCTGCCGCCGCCTCCGCTCCCCACCCACCAAGAACTCAAGCACGATCAGCCGGGCGGGCGAAGCACGGTGTCACAAAGCCGCAAGTGATCAGGGGACATGGCTCCAGCGGCGCCGTTTCACGATTCGTGCGGCGGCGCTCTCCGTGATCCCGAAGCGTTCGGCAAGGTCCTTCAGCCGACAGTCCGTATCGGCATAGGCCGCTCTGATGTAGCGCACGTCATCGACGGTGAGCCGCGCCCAAGGATGCTGTTCTCCCCGAGGGTAGCGTCCCTTCATCGCCGCATCCCGCACGTTGTCGCCTTGTGTGCCGAGGAACAGGTGGGCCGGATTGAGGCAATTCCTGACATCGCAGTGATGCAGCACGCTCAGTCCTGCTGGAATGGGACCGACTTCCAGTTCGTAGGCGTACCGATGCACGCGCACAAAATGAGCGCGCCTATTCGGCAGGGCAAATGTTCCATAGCCCTTTTGATCTCGCCCTCCGGTCCACAGCCAGCACGTCTCCGTCTTCTGCACGCAGGTCCAGAAGCGTCGGGGGATGCCGACGACAGCCGCATCGCGCTTTGCACAGTCGAAGCAGGCACGAGAGCAGTACTGATTCCGGTAGTCCTTGGTAGGTTCGCCGCACCTGCGGCAGAATCGACTGTGGGACATCAGGAACCTCCAATTCCGATGTTCAAGGGGACTTGGCCGCGTTAGCTCGCGTCCAAGTTCCCGCCTACTCTACCCCTGCTACTGCCTGTGTAGCAACACACTACCCCTTGACATTCCGAGTGGTACGCCCGATAGTCGATGCCCATGTGTCAGGGCTTGGGCTCCTCCCCCACCGCCGACGCGGACGCCAAGACGGATTGGCGCGCATCTGAGGATCACCAGACGCTGAGTCGAGCGGCGGACATCCGGCAGGACCCCGCCCGCATGGCCTCCGTCCTCAAGCACCACGCCCTCGCGAAGAAATCGCTCGCTTCAGTCGGCAAGAGCCTGAGCGGGCGGCGGCGGAGTTCCTGATGCCAGCGCAGAGCCAAGCGCAGCAGCGGCTGTTCGCTGTTGCAGAGCACGCCCCCGAGAAGCTCCACGCCAAGAATCGCGGCCTCCTCAAGCTCTCGCATAGCCAGTTGCACGACTTCGCCGCGACCAGGCGGACGGGCCTCCCGGCCCGATCGATGAGTAAAGGCAGGCGCTGATGGCCTACGTCGGCTTCTCCAAGCTGAAGGGCCAGATCGCCGCCAAGGGCAACGTGCGCGACCCTGGGGCTGTCGCGGCCTCCGTGGGACGCGCCAAGTACGGAAAGGCGGCGTTCCAGAAAGCCGCTGCCTCCGGAAAGTCGCTCAAAGGCCACCGCACCATGTCAGGGAAGCGCTAGATGGCAGGCCCCTATGGCGCGACGGCGCTCGCAGGCGGCGCCACCGCCTCCCCGCTCGATGGCCCGCCGCCCTCCCCGACCCCGATGGGCGGCCCAGCGCCGAACTCGCCCTTCTCGATGAAGGGCCTCGGTGGCCCAGCACCCGTGCCCTCTGGCCAGATGCCGCCCGAAGTCCTCACCGGCCTCACGCAATCAGCGCAGACCATCAGCCAGATGCTCGACAGCTTCGCCCAAGTGACCCCGGACAAAGCGACGCAGCTCGCCCTCATCAAGGAGCTGCTGCAGCAATATCTCGCCGACCTCATGGCCGCTGGCGCCGGCCCTGTGTCGCCCACCGCTCCTGGTCCCGCCTTTCCTGGTGGTGGCGTCGACCGTGGCATCTCTGGACCAGGATCCGTTCCTTGATCATGCGAGGTGCGCCGTGCACTGGCCGCATGAGAGGAGGCGCCGATGGGCGCATTTGAAGAAGGCAGTTCGTTCCTCGCTGGCGTGCTCGCGAAGGTGCCCGAAGCCTTGCGCGCACAGGTGAAGGCCGCATTCGAGACCCCAGACGCGAAGGACGCCGTGACCCTCCTGGGCGATGGCGTGCTGGCTCGCTCGGACTACTCGAAACGGATGGATCAGCTCTCCGCGCAGGACAAGGACCTCAAGGACAAGCTGGTCGCCGCGACCGACCTCTACGACCGCAACCAGACCTGGTATCGCACCAACGAAGCGGCGCTCAAGGAGTATCCGACGTTGAAGAGTGAGCTGGACCGCCTCAAGGCGGGCGGCGGCACCGGCGATGGGAACGGCGACGGTGGCGGCGACCACCGCTCCGCGCCCCTCGATCGCAAGACGATCGAAGAGACCATCGCCAGCCTCCTCGACACGAGCCTCGCCGAACGCGAGCGCGGCTATGTCGATGTCGTCGCCTTCATGCAGGATACTGGCTTCACGCACCACCAGACCTTCGGCTCCCCGCTCAACATGCGGGAGCTGGTGGCGAACCCGAAACTCGGCAAACCCATTCTCGGCCAGCCGGGCCGGGTCTTCAGCCTCCAAGACGCCTACCAGGAAAAGTACGGCGAGCAACTCGTCGCCAAACAGAAGGAAGTGCACGACAAGCAGATCGAGGACGAGGTCCAGAAGCGCCTGGTCGAGGAGCGCAAGAAGCTCATCGACCAGCCGTTCCCGCTCCGCGGCGGGCCGGGCCCGTCGGTCCTCGATGTCCTCGACACCAAAGAGGGCTCCGCCGCGCACACGCTTGACGCCGCCGTCGCGGCCTACGAGCAACTGCAAGCGGGGCGGGGCCTCTAGCAGTTAGGCGATCGCCCCCGCCGGGCGCCGCCGAAGGAGTTCACTCATGCAGTCCATTCGGTGGCTCACCGCCACGACGCGCAGAGTCTGTCTCTGGCTCGGCGCGCACCCACGCCTGCTCGCTGTCGTCGTTGCGCTCGTGGCGCTCTACGTGCGCCCCGAGAGCCTGCCCTTCCTGCCCATCGCGCTGGCGATTCAGCTCGACGATGTGAACACCGTCACGACGAAGGAAATCATGCCGGGCGTCGTGGACGGCTACTTCAAGGGCGGTCCGCTCATCGCCATGATGAAGGCGCGCTTCACCCGTAAGTGGATCGGTCCGCAAATTCAGGAGAACTACCTCTTCAAGCCGATGAAGGGGAGCGCCTACAAGAAGGGCGCAACCTTCGACGTGGCGCGGCGGCAGACCCGTTCTGGCCTGCTCTTCACGCCGCGCTATTACGAAGTCAACGTGACCGAGTTCCTCGAGGACTTGGAAGTCGAGATGGCGGGGCCGCGTGCCGCCTTCAGCGTCATCCGCACCGACATGCAGCAGGCGGCTTTGACCATGTCGGCGATTCTCGAAATCGCCGCCTACCACCACGGCCAAGCGCTCGCCGGGGACGACCGCTCAGCCGAAATCAACGGCATCGAGGAAGGCTTCAACGATGGCGTGAACGCGTCCTACGCGGGGAACATCTTCACCTCCTACGGAGGGCAGCTGCGCTCCGATGTCTCTCCCGCCTTAACGCCGCCCACGGGCCTCATCGCCGCGAGCAACGCGACGATGAGCTACCGCGTGCTGCGCCACAGCTACTTTTCGACCATCATCGGCAACGAGTCGCCCACCGTCGGCCTCACCACCAACCGCCTGATGGGGTTCATCGCCGAGAACTTCCTGCCGCACCAGATTGTCGACACGACCCAGCCGGAGATCAACTGGCCGGGCCTGAAGTTCGACAAAGCGACCATCATGATGTCGCAGTATGCGCCAGGGCAGGACGGGACGAACGATGCCGACCTGGGCAACTACAACGCGAGTGGCGAAACCTTCGCGTGGCTCAACTTCGGCCCGCAAGGCGATGATGCCTACATCCGGCTCTATATCTCGCAGTCGAGCAAGTTCGCGTTCGGGTTCACCGGCTTCAAGGGCGCACGGGAGGACAACCAGGTCTCCGGCCAACTCCTCTTTGGTGGCAACCTCACGCTGAAGGCGCTGCGCCTCTCGCGCATCCTCCACAACTTCACCGCCTAGAAGGGAGCTGATCATGCCGAATCGCTTTGAACAGCCCGCCTTCTACCTCCAGTCGGGCGACCCCGAGACCGAGAACGTCCCCTCGCTCGCCTATCCGGGCCAGCTTGGTGTCCGGTTCACGGTCATCCAGCCCTCGCGTTCCGCAGCGGGCGTCGAATCCGGCCGCAGCAAACGCTACCAACTCGTCAAGACCGACTCCACGATGACGGTCGCGCCCTACCCCGGCGCGACGGCGTGGTGGTCGGACAAGGCGCAGTACCTCGTCACGACCAACGCCACCAACCGCAACCGCGTCGCGGGGGTGTTCCAGAATGCGGTCACACCGGGCAACTTCGGCTGTGTGCAAATCGGTGGACCGGCGACAACCAAACTGCTCGACGCTGACATGGCCGCCGTGGCGATTGGCGACGCGATCATTCCGTCGTCGACCAACGCCAAAGCCACGCGTGTCGCGGTGGGCACGGCGCCGACGCATACCGTGATGGGCTGGGTCGCGGGGCCGGCGCTCTCGACCGACCCACCGAGCGCGACGGCGGTGGTGGATCTGGCCGTGCCAGAGACCACCTAGAAAGGAGGTTGCGTATGTTGCTCATCCTGCAACCACCTTCGTGGGCTGCTGTCGCTTCCGTCGCTTCCGTCGCTTCTGTCGCACGTCGTACAGAAGGGAGGCGCTGATGCCGCTCACTCGCAGCATCGGGAACTACTTCGACCACAGCGGCAGCTTCACCCGCCGCGTGGAACGCTGGACCGGTCCAGCGAGCTACGTCACGGGCGGCGAGCCCTGCACCCCGGCGACCTTTGGCCTTGGGCAGATCGTGAAGGGCATCGAAGGCATCGCCTCGGACGGGACCACGACACGGCTGGTGTGGTGGAACCCCACCACGCAAGCCTTGCAGTGGTTCGTCCCGAACACCAACGCCGAAGTCGCGGCGGCCACCAACCTCTCGACCTTCAGCGTGCAGTTCGAGGTCGTGGGGACCTGAGCCGATCGGTACCTTGTACGTCTCGTACGTACAAGGTACCGTACGTACCTTCTGTACTGCAGGAGGCGTGTGAGCCAGAATTTCGGAGATGTCTGGAGGACGGTGCGGCTCTACGTCCCCGCCGCGCCGACCTTCCTCGTCCGCGAGTGGGTGAACGTCGCCTACAAGCGGCTGGCGCGGTTGCGGCACTGGACCTTCCTGCGGGGGGAGACGCGCCTGACGATTGCGGCGGCACGCGCGATTACGGCGTGCGTCGTGACGACTGGCTCGACCTCGGTCACCTCGGCTGGGCTCTTCCTCGCGGGCGACGCCGGACGGCAGTTCCGCGTCGGCAGCTTCCCCGTCTACACCATCGCCTCGGTCACCGATGTCAACACGATCGTGCTCGACACCGCCTACGGCGAGACGTCCTCCGCCACAGCGGTGGGCGAAGTCTTCGACGGGCTCGCCACCCTCCCGGCCGACTTCGAGAGTTTCCGCCTCGTCGCCGACCCCTACAACCAGCGCCGCCTGCCGTTCTGGATCACCGAGGATCAGTTGAACGTGCTCGACCCGACGCGGCAGGTCGGCGACTCCGGCCCGCGCGCACTGGTGGCACATGCCCCGTCGACGCTGGCATCGACGCTCGGACGCGTCCAATATACCTACTGGCCTCGGCCGTCTGCCGCGCGCTCCTACCCGGCGCTCTACAACAAGCAGGCGGCGCGGCTCGACGACACCAGCGTCTTCAGTGGCGTTCTCGCGGATGCCGCCGAAGTCCTCACGGATGGGGCGCTGGCCGAAGCCGCACGCTGGCCCGGCACCAGTGACCTCAAGAACCCCTACTTCGACCAAGGCACGGCGCAGGCGAAACAGGCGGCCTTCTTGGAGGGCGTGCAGCGGCTCAGTCTGCGCGACGATGACCAAGCGCCGGACGACTTGGCGACCGTGCACTGGGAGCGGTGGCCCTTAGCCGAAATTAGTTTCAGTGATCAGTCGCTCCGCGCCTCGGACGCGACTGTCTTGGACTTGTACTGATGCCGCCATGCGATCGTGTACTGACTGGCGCAGGGGCGGCACATGGAGAAATGCGGGTCGTCATTCGGTCGTGTCGCTCGCAGCTTCACTCGTGTGAACATCGTCCGTGGAAGAAGGCAGTGGCGGCGTGAGCATTGCTTATGTGTCGCGTCACGGAAGTATCGCGTGTGGAGGCGGCGGTGCTCTGTCGGTGAGACGATGCAGAGGTTCTCTGGGCGATTATCTAATCGGTCGCCGTTGCGGTGGTGTACGACCTCTGCACGCTGTAGTGGACGGCCAAGTACGCACTCCATCACCTCCCGATGCTCGGCTCGTTTTCTCCGCTGCCTGCAGTGGTAGCGGTACCCGGCGCGATCGACGTGGCCCGAACCCCATTCACCTTTCCGAGGGGCTGTGGTACCGTGTCGGCGCAGTCGCTTGTAGTGCTTGTTGCAGCAGCCACGGGCGACGAACGGTTGTTCGCACCCGTCAATCGTGCACTGTCGCATGGGGGCGCCTAGCTTACAGAATGTGAGTGGTGCCGCGCAACTGCGAGAGGAGAGACTTCTATGGGCGACCTGAAGACCTTTTGGCCTGACGATAAGCAACCCGTCAGCAGCTTCGACCTCGGCGGCACGACCATCACCAGTCGAGGCAGCGACCCTAACGCTGACGGTGGCGATGGCCCCGCCGCCCTCCAGACCTTCTGGGACAAGAAGGCCCTGCCCGAAGTCCCCTCACCCTCAACCGCAGAGTCGTCGAACAGCGTCTCGGGGCTCCCGAGCCTGCCGAATCGCTTCGCGCCATCGGAGACGCCACCCGACCCGCCCGACCTGACGCGCCGCTCGCCGGGCACGGTCGACAAGCAGTAGCCGGCGATGTCGCAGGCTGGGCATGTCTTCCCCGTCGTCTCGGTCGACGGGGTCAACTTCACCGGGTCGCTGGCGCAGAACGCCGCCATTGCCGAGGACCTCACGCTCGGCGGGGCGCTTGGCGCCGGGGGCGTCACCGTTGCGCGCCTGCGCTCGATGGCGCTCGTCAGCAGCGACAACCTCGCGTGGGAGATCCAAGTGTTCGGGAGCCATGACGGCCCGAACGTCGACCCGAACCAGGACACCTTCCGGGGACGCTGGAGCTTCGCCACAACCGACGCGGTGCAAATTGGCAGCCTCTGGTACTACTACATCGATGGGCTGGACATTCCGTACCGCGACACCGACCTCGCGCAGCATACGGGGGCAGGGGTCAACGTGCCGCAGCTCCACCTGCGGTTGGTGAATCGCTCGGCATCGGCGAAGACCGCGTACGGCGTCGGGGGGCATTTCCGGCTGACAGCGCATCTGGAGCCGACCATGGGAGGCAGCTGATGCGGCGTCTCTGGCTGTTGGCGCCGGTTGGCGTGTTGCTCCTTGGACTCCTGACCGTCTCGGTCAGTGGGCAGGGACCACTGTCGGCGCAGGTGCAGCGCGCCCTCCGTGCGCCGCTGGGGAATCTCGGCATCGGCACCGTGCCCGACACGAACTTCCTCAAAGCCTCCACCTCGGTGGCGCCTGGCGGGCCCCGCATCGACATCGCTAATACGAGCAGCGCGAACCTTGCCTCGGCGGGCTTCATCGCGCGCAGCGATACGGCGCAAGTGGTCCTCGACGCCTATTCCTCCGGGATGGTGGGGGGCCCCATGACCGGGGCCCTGTATGCCAATCTGATCTGGCTGCGTCCCGTCAATGCCGGGACGTTCCTCATCGGGGGCACATCGGCGGTCCCGATTGCCTTGGCGACGAACAATCTCGTGCGCTGGCAGGTCGATGGGACCGGCATGTTTGTCGCCGGCCTCGACAACACCTACGACATCGGAGCCAGCGGCGCCACGCGCCCACGCACCGCCTACATCGGCACGTCCGTGATTACACCAGCGGTCAACGCGACGACTTCGCTACAACTGAACGGCGCGATTGCGCTGACGGCGACGGCGCCGACGATTGCCAGCTTTGCCGGCTCATCCCCGGCTGCGGCGGTCGTCGCTGGCTCGACGACGGCCGCCTTCCGCATCACCGTAGGCGGCACAGCTCCCGGCACCACGGGCACCATCAACCTGCCGACCGCGACCACCGGCTGGAACTGCTGGCTCATTGACCAGACGACGCCCCTCGACATCACGCGGCAGACCTCGTCGACGACAGCGTCGGTCGGCATTACATCCACCATTGCGTGGACGGCGAACGATACGCTCATCGGCGGGTGCACGGCTTTCTGAGGAGGAGACGATGAATCTTGCGGCGCTACTCCGACGCACCGCCTCCGCTGCCGCCTCCCTCGGCACTATCACCGCTGATGCCACGCGTCCGCGCCGCATGGGCTGGTACCTCATCGTCCTCGGCTCGGAAGCTGCCGCTGCCGACAACCCGTTCCTCTACGTCCTCCAGCGGTGCACGGCGGCCGGGACCTCGACGGCCGTGACGCTCCAGCCGCTCAACCCCGCCGATGCCGCCACCGAGCAGGACTGCGGCCAGAACCACACGGTTGAGCCGACCTACACGGCCAATCAGGTCCTGATGGACGTGCCGCTCAATCAGCGGGCGACCTTCCGGTGGGAGGTGGATGACACGCGCGCCTTGATCACACCCGCCACCGCCGCCAACGGGATTGGCATTCAGACGCCGACGTCTTCAGCCGTCGTGATCACCGCCACCGTGCATGTGTTTGAAAGTTGAGTCGTGCGGCTCGACCACGCGGGCAGCTTCACGATTCTCGACGCCGAGGGGTCGCCCTTCGTGCGGGACACAGTGTCCTGCGGGCACTGTCAACGCGTCATCGTCGTGAAGCCGGGTACGGCCTCGACGGTCTACCTGACCTTCGACCGCCAGTCATGGACATGGAAGGAAGAAGCGGGGGCGTTCTGCCGCGTCTGTATGCGGCCGATTTGCCTGCCCTGCTGTGACCTCGGCAGATGTCTGCCGTGGGAGAAGACCTTGGAGGCAAGCGAAGCGCGGGACCGGTTGCGTCGCTCGGCAGGCGTCTGATATGCTCACGGCTGTCCCCCCGCCCACGCCCCGTCCCGATCCCAGTCCACAGCCGCCACTCGTGCGCGACCTCGCCATTGCGCTAGTCATCGCCGGGCTGCTGCTCCTCTGGGTGCGCTTCGGCTGGTGAGTGATGGCGCTCGACTGGCTCCCGATTGATCCGCTCCAGCCGCCGCGCTGCCGCCTGCGGTCGAAGGCGGACACCGTCGCGCCGTCCTCCGCAGCCTCTATCGCCGTCCCCGATGTCCTCATGAGCCTGACCTTCCTCGCGGCGCAGCCTGCTGCGCCTCGTCGCCGACGCCAACTCAATGTGCGCGAGTGGGTCGGCCCCTTCATGGATGGTGTGCGGCCTGCGACGTGGCTACCTGTCCTGCGTCCGCGCCTACCCCTGCGCCGCCTCGCGCGGGGTCGTCTGGGGGGCGAGACCTTCGACCCGCCGCCGTCGGTGCAGGTGGTGGTGGCGCAGGCGCTCGGGTGGACCCCCACCCTGCTCGACCGCCTGATGCGCCGCCGCCTGCGTCCGACCGAGGCGGTCTACGTCACGCCGCCCGCGCTCATCGCGCTCGGCGTCTACTGCACCGAGTTGGTGGACGATGCGGTGACGACCACCGACCTGTCAAGCGAGGCGGTCACGGCCTCCGACCTCACGGCTGAAGCCTTCGCGTCCTCGACTCTCGTCGATGAGGCCCTCTGCTGATGCTGCCGCAGACGTTCGACATTGACGAGAAAGCCACCGGCCAATACACGGCGACACTCGTCGCGAACGACGGCGTCACGCCCCTCCCGGCGGGCACCCTCTCGACGCTCGTCCTGACGCTCTACGTCATCAAGGCCGACGGCACCGACGGCATCGTCAACAGCCGGAACGTGCAGAACGTCCTCAACGCGAACAACGTCACGGTCTCCGCTGGTGGCCTCCTGACGTGGACGATCCAAGTGGGCGACACGACGCTGGTGGAGGCGCTGCCGTTTGAGCGGCACATCGCGCTGTTCGAGTGGACGTGGCCTGCCGGCGCGGGGAAGCACGAAGTCATCCTCGTGGTGCGGAACCTGCACCGCGTGAGCTGAGTTTGATGCACCAGCCTTCGGCTATACTGGCGAGGCCCCGCTACTCACGCGCCGTGGCCGCTGGGAACCGAGGCTACCCCGGCCTCGGAGGTCATAGGCCGTCGATGGTGGGGCACTCCTAGGTGGCGATTCCCACCAACCTCGACGCCGCCACTGCGATTGACCTCGGCCCCCTGCCCGCCCATGTGGTGCAGGACGTCTACGACGTCGGCACCGCCACTGCCTACACGGTCTGGTACAAGTACACGCCGGTGGCCAGCGACCTCGTGCTCGGCGCGTTCGCCTCAGGCGATGCCGTCCTCTACACGCCCCGGCTGGAGGTCTACCAGGACGCCTTTGGCACGGCGATTCCGCAGGCCCTCACGGCGACCAACCGGCCGGTGCAGTTTCCCGTCGAAGTGGGCGTCTTTGACGCCTACTACTTCAAGCTGGTGGCGCTGGATCCGGCGGCGACGCCCGCTGTCCTGACGCTCGATGTGCGACGGGCGCCGATCGACGCGGCACGGCGTGGCGACCTCTGCGTCATCGACGACGCGCGCTGGTTCCCGGCTGTCATCCTGTCGCCAACGACCGACTATCAGGTGCGGCGCTTCGTCTCGGGGTTTGGCCCCGATGTCCTCACGCATTCGCCCGGGTACGGCTTTCCGGCCGGTGAGGTGGGTGACATCCTGCCCGATGGCACGATGCTCCTCGCCGATAACGCCTTCGACCAGACGGTGTACTGCTTCGACAAGACGTTCACGGCCATTGCGACCCCGGCGTTGGCGGCGGGCGGGATCCGGTCGAATCGTGCGGCGAACAACTTCTACGTCGCTAGCGGCGGGACGGTCTCGGTCGTCTCCGCGCTGGGGGTCATCACCGCCACCCACGCCATCACCTCGGGAGCGGCGCTGGCGGCGAATGCGGCTGAGACCCTCCTCTACGGCAACGCGGCTGGCGACAGCTCCATCAGCCGCTGGAGCCTGCTGACGGATGCCCCACTCGCGGCCCTCGCCCCGCCGGTGGCAGGCATCTACACCGTCGACGACCTCCTCGTCCTCGATGACGACACGATTCTCGCCGCCTACTTCGACAACGATGTCGCGCCACACGCCTTCTTCGTGCGGCACTACGACCCGAGTGGCACGGTGCTGCGCACCTACACGCTCGGTCACTCCTCCCGACTGTCGGGCTGGGGACACATCGCCTACGGGCTGGACTCGACGACCTTCTGGGCGTGGATCCACCCGCCCGGTGCGGATGATGCGTGTCTGCGCTCCGTCTTCCAGTGCCTCCGCGTCAGCGACGGGGTACTCGTCGCTGAAGTCACCCACGCCGAGTATGAGGACGGTGGCTACTTCGACCCGGACCCACTGACGCCACTCGCCCGCTTTGGCTGCTCGATTTCGTGCCCGTTCTTTCTGCTGACGCAGGATGAGGCGCCAGTGACGCCGCTGCTGGGCGCGTGCCCTGTGCCGACGCCGTCATCGCCGTCGAGCCTGCCCTCGACGGGGGCGGCGCCCGTCTTCCCGTAGAATGGCGGCAGGATGCCGTTTACGGTTCTGACGCTCGCCGACTTGGTGGCCTCGGTCGACCAGCGCGCGGATCACTCCCTCTTCTATACGTCCACCGAGGCACGCCTCGCCCTCAACGAAGCCCTGCGCGACTGGAACCTCCTCACCGGCACATGGCGCCGCCGCCTGACGCTCTCGACGCTCGCGCCCATCGCGGGCGTGCCCGTCGTCGAGTACGCGCTGGGTGCGACCCTCACCTACGGGATGCGCGTGGCGCTCTCGACCGGACAGCCGCTCGTTCCGACCTCGCACCTCGAGCTGGACCTTGGGCGTCCCACGTGGCGGTCGGAAACGACCGCCTCAGGTGGGGCGGTTCCGACCGTCCCCACCCTGTGGGCGCCACTCTCGCTGCAAACGATTTCTATCTGGCCTGCCACTGCTGCGGCTGTCGCCAACTACCTGCTCGTCGATGGCGTCTCCAACACGCCGGTGCTCGTCGAGGATGGCGACACCATCGACTGCGGCGAGGAAATCGTCGACCTCCTCACCGACCAAGCGATTCACATCCTCGCCTTCAAGGAGGCGGGGCCGCGCTGGCGCGCCACCTTGCCCGCCTTCCAGACCTTCCTCCAAGCGGCGGCCGACGAGAATGGCCTGCTCAAGACGAATCAGAAGTTCCGCAAGTGGGCAGGGCTCGACCGGCGCCGTGACCTGCAACCGTCACAGGGGGCGCCGAACCAACTCACGGCGGTGGCGGCGTCCTTTGGCCAAGGCGGTGGAGGCGGCCCGTGACCGACCAGGCGTTGCTGGAGGAGCTGCAGTTCGCGCTGCTGGAGCCGCCCGATGGCGGCGCGTCGTGGCCCTCCGAGGTCTGGACGCGCGAGGAAGTCCTCGACGGCGTCAACGGGGGGCTACGCGAGCTCCTCCGCGCCACCCACCTCGTGGTAACGCGCACCGAACTCGCCGTCCTCGCGGCGGCGACTTCCGTCGCCCTGCCGACCGACCACCTCGCCACCGCGCACCTCGTCTGGCGCAGCCTCGCGGGCGTGCGGACACCGCTCTCGCCGGTCGATAGCTTCGAGGCCGACCTTGGCCTGCCGTCGTGGGAAGTGACGGGTGGCACGCCACTCGGCTACGCCGCGCTCGACGCCTCCACGCTGACCCTCCGCTTGGTCCCGACGCCCCTGGCGAATGGCACCATCGAGTTGCTCTATATCGCCCGCCCGACCTCGATGACGGGTGCGGCCTTGACCTTGCCGGTGTCCGACGAGTTCGCCAGTGGCGTCAAGTACGACGCCCTCGGCTGGCTCCTCTCGAAAGTGGGGCGCCTCCAGGACCCGGAGCGCTCGACCTACTGCGAGCAGCGCGCCCAACTGACGCAACTCGCAGCGAACCTGCTGCTGAAAGGCTTCGCGTGATGACGGACGACCCCAACGGCCACGACATCGACCCGGACCTCGACGCGCTAGGCGATAGCGACGACCCGATGCGCCAATGCGACGGGTGCGAGGGGTGGGTCCCGCGTGCGGCAGGGCACGCCTGCCTCGACTGCGAGGCGTGGTTCTGCCTGCCGTGCTTCGCCGACCACCTGCAGGACGAGCACGGCGATGCCTGACGTGCGTCGCCCACTGTCGAGTAGTCGTCCCGTGCCCTGCCCCTGCTGTGGCACGCCGCTCCTCATGGAGTGGCAGCGGATTCGCGGTCGGCGGGTGACGCGCGACATCTGGCAGGTGACATACCGGTGCCGGACGTGTCGCCAGCAGGTGTTCCGCACGAAAGACCTTGGCCACCTCCTCCCAGACAAGGCGCCTGATGCCTGATCCCCTTTCGCGGCGCGGCGAGACGGTCACCTCCGCACCGTTCCAGGCCCCGTTTCAGTCGCATCTCGTCCGCTGCGGCGTCAACGGCCTCAACCTCAAGGACAGCCTCGACGCCCTCGAGGGCTGGAGCGTCCACACCAATCTCGATCACGACAACACCGGCGAAGTCACCGCCCGTCCCGGCCAGACCGCCTTTGCTACGGGCGGCACATCGCACCATTCGGTGCGCAAGCTGACCGACCCACAGACCGGCATTGATACGCGCCTCTGGGGCACCGATGGCAGTCTGCGCATCGGCGCCTCGGGCGCGCTCACGGCCATTGACGCAGGCTACTCGGGCGACCCGCTCACCTTGGTGCCGCATCGCCCACCGCTCTCGGGCGACCCGTGGATGTTCGTCGCCGATCGCAGCCGGATGCGGAAGGTGCGCGCCGATGGGCTCGTGCTCCCCATCGGTCTCCCCGCGCCGGGGGCGGCGCCGACCACCGCGCTCGACCGCGAGTATCGCCGCCGCCTCGCCACCTGCAGCAGCAGCGACGGCACACAGGCGGCAAACTGGGTGATGATCACCTCCAACGATCGGGACTCGGCCGCCGCCCCGGACACCATCGATGATGCGAGCATCCCAGGGGGCCTGCCCGACATCTACACGGTCATCCATCCGCAGTTCACGGGCTTTGGCTTGGGGCCCTCGGACTATGTCGATGCGTGGATTGGGATCCCGCTGACCGGCGATCTCACGACGCTCTCGCCGACCACGGGTGCGCCGGGGGACATTCCCGCGAGCGATGACGACCTCTTCCACCTCTGGCTGAAGACCTCGCACCCGCAACTCATTCGGGAGCTGCGGATCTACGTCGTGGTCTCGTCGGTGTTTGACCCGTCCATCCTGCCGGGGACGAATCGGAACCTCCAGCTTGACGCCGAGCCCGATCCCCCCGTGGCACCGGGGGGCAACGACCAGGCCTATGTGAAGAGCTTCCGGCGTGCGGATTTCGGGGGGTTCATCCAATCGTCGCAGACGCAGACGGCCGCCTCCGAGGAGGCCCGCATCGCCGCGTTGCGCGATTACGATCTGACGCACCGCGGCCTCCGGGACACGCTCGCCAATCCGACGACGTTTCTCGCCGAGCAGCTGGCCTCTGGGGCACACGAATGGTTCGAGCTCGGCACGGTGGGCTTGCCGTTGCGTCGGGGCGATTTCCACCGCATCGGGAAACTCGCGACGGCGAACTGGGCGACCATTACCGGCCTGATCGTCTACGTGTCCGCCGACGCGGATCCCCTCAACGGCTTTGGGCCGGTCGCCTTCGGCCTCGGCGACATCTACCTCACGGGTGGCTTTGGTCCCGACACCGTGGAGCCCGGCGCCCAGAAGTATGACTACCGCGTGACGCACTACGACCCGCGCACGGGCGTGGAGAGCAATGGCTCACCCGAGCAGGCCACGACGCTCGCGCTCGACAGCGTGCGCCGCGCGATTGTCGTCACGCCCCCAGCCTCTGGTGACAGCGCCGTGCGCCAGCGCATCTATCGGCGGGGGGGCTCGCTGGTCGACGATTGGTTCTTCGAGGGCGTCAACACGGCGGATGGTGGCGCCTTCACCGACACGCTGACCGACGATGCGATTTCCGCTGCGGGCATGCTCCCGACCGACCACTTCCAGCCGGTGCCCACGGTCAATGACGCCGGTGCGACCGTCTTGGCGCAGCCGGTGCCCGCGCTCTGGGGGCCGCTGGAAGGGATGCTCTTCGCATGCGGCGATCCCTACCGGCCGGGGCATCTCTACTTTTCGCTCGCGAACTCGCCGGACCACTGGTCGGCGTCAGGCAACACGGAAGTGTGCCCCCCCTCGGAAGCCTTGCAGCACGGGGGCCTCCTCGGGCATCAAGCGTTCGTCTTCAGCCGGGAGCGGCTTTATGCGGTCTACCCGAACTTGGCTGGTGGCTCTGGCGTGACGACCGCGCCGACGCTCTGCAAGCGCGGCCTCTCGCACAGCCGCTGGGCCTTTGCCGTGGGGCCTGGCGGCATCTACTTCTCCGCCGAGGACGGCTTCTTCCGCACCACCGGCGGGCCGGAGGAATGGATCGGGCGGGACATCCAACCCCTCTACGAGGGCAAGAGCCTGCGGGGTCTGTTGCCGATCGACACGACGCAGCGTGCCGCCGTCACCATTCACGCCAACCGCGTCTACTTCGCCTACCAGGATACGGGAGGTGCCACGCAGGTGCTCGTCTACCACCTGCTGCAGAAGTTCTGGGCGCACTACGCGTTTGGCCAGCCACTCGCGGGGCTGCAAGGCGAGGACGAAGCGACGCTCCTCTTGGGCGGGCAAACCGGCACGACCTACACGCATGACGGCCTGAGCGATGGCGACCTCGCCATCCCGTGCACCCTCCGCACCGGCGCGTTCTCCGGTGGCACGCGCGAGGAAAAGCTCCTCGGCGACGCCTTCCTCGACGCCGACCGTCAAGGTGTGGACCTCAGCGTGCAACACTTCCTGAACGAGGAAACCGTCACCAACCTCGCGCAGACGCTGACGGCAGGTGCAGGCCGCAACCGCTACCTGCTGGACGCCTTTGGCGACTCCCCGCAGTTGGCGCATTCGATTTCGACCGAGGTCTCGTGGTCGAGTGCCACTGCCCGCCCCGTCCTCTACCAGTTCGGCTACGCGATTACCCTCCAGCCGGACATCACGACGCGGCGCGTCACCAACTGGGATGACCTTGGCGCGCCCGACGAGGTCTGGCTGTCGGGTGTGACCTTCGACTGCGACACCGGGGGCGTCGACAAGACGGTCCTCATCGAGGCGGACCTCGCGGGCGTGAAGTCTACCGTCACGACGCTGACTGTGAACGCCAACGGGCGGCACAAGCTGAAGTTCTCGTGGCCGTCGGTCGCGGCGAATCAAGTGCGCGTCCACCCGTCGTCGGATGCGTGCCTCTTCTGGATCCTCTACCGGGCTGACTGGATCTTCACGCCGGAGCCGCCGCGCATCGCCCGGTGGGACGCCGGCTTCGAGAACGGCTGGGACAACTACCACACGGGGCTCGACCTGCACGTGAATACGTTCGGGGTGGAGAAGCGCATTCGGGTGTCGGTCGATGGCGTCTTCCTGACGAACGACTTGGCGGGCGGGCTGACCTACTGGCCCATCACGACGACGGCGCGGCAGGTGGTGCACCTCACGCTGCCGTGGGGGCGCGGGCACGTCTACCACTTCGAGGCCATCGATGAGAATCCAGGGCTGCTCTACGCGCACCGCTGGCAGTTGACGCCTGAACCGTCCGAGCAGGCGAACTTCAATGCCACCTTCAGCTCCCAGGGCACGCTAGCGGATAAGTGGTTCAAGGCGTTCCTCTTTGAAGTCGACACCTTCGGTCAAACGAAGTCTGTGACGGTCGAACTCGACGGCACAATCGTTGAGACGCTGCCAGTCAATACGAATGGGCGACGCGTGGTGCAGCTCGCACTCTCGGAGAAGAAACTCGGACGCATCCTGCGTGTGTTCCCTACCGATGGGAATCCGGGGCGTGCCTACACGATAACCCCAGTATTCGATGAGGAGCCTTACGCCCTCAAACGGTGGGAAACACAAGAGACGAATCACCGCCTACCGGGGTGGTTCCATTTGCTCTACGCGCATGTGGTGGTGAAGTCGACACAGCCGGTTACGCTCTCGGTCGAGATGCAAGTGAACCAGCGGGGGCGCACGGTGACAACGGAGTATGTCATCCCTTCGACAGGCGGGCAGAAGCAACGGGCCTATGTCACCTTTGCGGCGATCAAAGGTGTGCTCGTGCGCTATGTGCTGACGAGCGCCGATCCGTTCTGGTTATATCGAGATGAGCTGACTGTTGTCTTGCAACCGTGGGCGGCAGCGAATCCGATCACGGTGCGCCCGTTCGGGAATGATGCAGGAGATCCAACACGCGTTATGACGAGTTCGGTCTATGCGGCGCAGGCGGCTGGTGGGTCCGCCGGGGGATAGGACGCGAGTTATGGCGTTGTTCCTTCCACGTCGCCCAGCGGCAATTCTCTTGCGAGTACCCCTTGCTGTTATCGATCCGCTCCAACGTCAGTTTAGGCGAGGGCCGTTGTCCCATGTCTCTAAAGAAGGCCGTGAAGTCCTGTTGCCACTCCATGCACATGGTGATGCCCCGCCCGCCGTAGTCCTTATAGTTCTTCGAGCGTGGATTACAACAGCGTTGCTTGGCTGCCATCCACGTGTAGTATTCACTTCGGTGTAGGCGTAGGCCCTCATGCTTGATGCGGCGGAGGCGCACATTCAGATTACGGAGGCAGCCGCAACTCTTCGTCGTACCACGACGAAGGCACAGGCTCGAAACGCTTGTCTGCTTCCCACACCTACACTGGCAGATCCACTGCGATCCACCGTGTCGGTTATTAGACGTGCGTCCGAGTACTGTCAGCCACGTGAATCGTTGTGCTGTCAGGTCGATGAATTGGGCCGTAGTGTGCGGAGTCTAGCATGAGTCTGACGCTGCCGCCGAAGCCGACGATCAAGCGGCTATTTCCGCACTTGGACGACGTACCGGAATACGCGACGCAGGCGACGTTGCGACTCCTCTGGGATCGTACTCATGACATGGAGGAGCGCCTCCAGCAGGCGCAAGCCGCCAACGCCGCCCTCATCGCGGCGCACAACGCCAACGAAACCGCCATCACCGCTGCGCACAGCGACGCCCGTGCGGCGCTCGCGCTCTCGCAGACGCCCGGCGCGCCTGCGACCTCGACCGGTGGCGGCGCTCCACCGCCATCCGGCCCGCCAGCAGGCGAGTCTGGCAGCCAGACCAACCCGATCATCGCGATGTCCATCGTTGCTTCCGCCATCGCTGCCAGCGTGCGCGCGAGCCTCCAGTTCTACGGCATCGGCTACAACCCCAGTGTCGACCAGTACTGGATCGACCACGCCAGCGTCCCCTCGCAGTTCAGCAATGGGAAGTGGTATCAGGGCTGGAATGCGTATTGGGAGGCGCGCGCGAATCCGAGCAACACGGGCAGTGCGGACCCGAACCTCGGGAGCCAGCCTGCGGTGCATCAGTAAGCGGAGATGGCGGTAGACTCTAGGGCCATGCTGGACGGGCGCTTCACCGAAGCGGTACCGCTCATCGGGGCCTACAAGACGCGCCTCTTGCCGCCCGAGGACTGGGAGCGCCTCCGTCCCCTGCCGTTTGCGACCAACGGCCTCCCCGACTCGAACGCCGCCTTGATCATCGTGACGGAGAACTCCGCAGGCGAGATTGTGGGCCTCTGGTCGCTGTTGCTGATGCCCTTCCTCGATGGGCTGTGGGTCCACCCCGAGCATCGCGGCACGAACATCGCGGGGCAGCTGCTGCGCGAGATGAAGGCCACGCTCGACATGCACGGGGTGCTGCACGCCTTCACGCTGGTCGAGTCGCCCGCCGTGGCGGTGCTCGCGGAGAAGGCAGGGTTCGTGCGGATGCGGGGAGACCTCTGGCGGTTCTCGGCGCCGACAGATGCAGCAACAAAGTCAGGAGGCTAGATGCCGAAAGTCGTGCTCGAACGCGACCCAGAGACGCATCAGTTTCTTCCGACGCATGGTGAATCTCGCCTGCACGAGACGCCAGAGTATGCTGCGTGGGGCAGTATGCGCAGGCGGTGCTACTTCAGTGGTGATCCGAAGCAGGTGCGGTTCTACCAATCGCGTGGCGTCACCGTGTGTGATCGCTGGCGGAATTCCTATCCGAACTTCCTCGCTGACATGGGGCGTAAGCCTACGCCACGTCATACGTTGGATCGCATCGACAGTGACAAGGGCTATGAACCGGGGAACTATCGGTGGGCAACATGGACGGAGCAGGCGAACAACCGCCGTCCTGCAGGCGCGTACTGGCGACGAGTGGCGCACAGCCTGGATGAATATGTGCTAGTCTCGCCAGCACATGGCGCTAACTGGTAGATAGCTATGCCAGTTGTGCCATTCCTTCCATTGATCGCCTCTGGAGTGGGCGCCTTTGCTGGCAGGAAGGCGCAGTCCTCCGCGATGCAACGCTCGCCCGAGGAACTCGCCGCCCTGACAGGCGCGCAAGGCACCGCTGGGGCGCTCTCCGCAGGCGGGCAGAACCTCCTCACCACCGGCGCCCAGACGCAAGCGCCCGCGACCAACTACTTCCAGACGCTGCTCTCGGGCAACCGCGCCGCGCAGACGCAAGCCGTGGCGGCACCCCGTGCGGCTTTGACCGATGTCTATCGGGGCGCCGAACGGAATCTCGACCAGTCGGGCGTGCGCGGTGCGCAACGCGATGTCGCGAGCGCCGACCTCGGCCGCCAACGCGCCGGGCAGATCGGCGGCCTCATCACGGGTGTGCAGCCTGGAGCTGCCAGCACACTTGCCTCCATCGGGCAGGGCCAGCAGGCGCTCGGCGCGCCGATGCTCGGGCAGTCAGGCGCGATCTACAGCAACCTCCTCGGGCAGGGCACCGCCAACCGCCAGTATGCACGGGGCGAAGGCGAGAAAGCCGGGGCGGGCATCGGGGGGCTCATCTTCGATGTGCTGCGGGGCACGAAGTGGGGTGGTGGGCGGGGCAGCTATCCCACAGGCGGCGGGGGCGGCTTCAGCATCCCAAGCGACACGGCTGGGTGGGGCTAGTGCAGCTAACTAGCTGTAGGAGATAGGCTTACGGGCTACCTAGAGGGGCTCCTCGGTGGCTTCACGCAGCGCAAAGGCGAGGTGGAAGCGCAGACCCGCGCCGACGCGGCGGCGTCGCACGACCGCGAAGGCAAGATCCTCTCGACGCTGCTGAACTCCCCAGACCCCGAGGTCAAGTCGCACGCTGTCGCAGGGATGCTGGACTGGGCCAATCCACCCAAGCGCAAGGGTGGCCTCGCGGGTTGGCTCGGCGAGAACGAGGCATCGCCCCATATGGATGCCATCCGGGCGCTGGTCGGGCACAGCATGGCGACGGACGCGGCGGGGGCTGCGCCAGCAGCACCGGTAGCCCAGGCGGCAGCGCCTGCTGGCCCTGTCGCACGGGCTGAGCCAGCTGCGCAAGCGGCAACGGCAATCGGCGCGCCTCCCCCGTCGGATGGTGCTGTGGCGTCGCCGACACCGTCGCTCTTTGGCCAACTGCGCACCCCGCGTCGCTTCGGCCTGCCCGACCTCGCCGCCACGAGTGCGCCTGCTGTGGCAGGCGCAGACGGCACCCCAGGCCCTGCCGGAGCCACCCCGGCGGTGGCAGAGGCGGCGCCCCGTGCGTCTTTGCCCACTGCAGCCGCCACGGGACCACCGCCCGCTGGAGGCCCGGCAGGGCCATCGCCCGCAGCCGTGCTCGGGCGGGCGACACCTGCGCCCCTCGCCGCCACGACCGCGCGACCGAATGTCTTCCCCGATGTCGGAGCAGACGATTTCCAGGGGACGGTGCGTGCCTTGACGCCGTCCCTCGGTGCGGAAGGCGCCGTCCGGCAGGCCCTCGCCGAGCGGAACGCGCGGTCCCTGCGTGGTGGCCTCGGCATCGGCCACGTCTTCGTCGAGACGCCCGATGGGCAGCAGCACGCCGCCGTTTTCGATGCCCGCGCCGTCGGACCCGGTGGGATGCTGGGGCAGTACCTTAACGCCGACACGGGACAGGTTCTCGTTGGCGCCAAGCCCCTCCAATCGACAGGGTCGACCTCATTGGGCGCCGACCGCGAAGCCATCGCGCGCGAGTTGGGTTACGGGCCAGCCGCGAAGATCAACGACCCGGCGCGCATGGCGCATGTCAACGCCGTACTCCTCCAGCGCCACGGCCAGCTCACCAAGCAGCAGGCGTTGCAGGACGCCAACACGATGCTGCCCAACGCGTCGAACCAGCAGAAGATCGACCTGGCTGATGCGCTCTTCACAGGCACGTCTGCGCCGCTGCCGGGCACGGTGGCACCGCTGCCGTCAGCCGGTGGTGCTGCCGCTGCGCCTGCCGCACCGAGTGCGGTGACGCCAGGACAACCCCCACCTGCACCGGGAGCTGCCGCACCCAGTGCCGCTGCGGCGGCGTCGGTCGGGACCGGCGTCAAACTGCCCGCCGACCTCGCAGGCGCCACGCGCGAGACGGGCAAACCCCTGCCGCCCAGCGTCGCCTTGGCGCTCGGCCGCTCGCGCGCTACGTC
>WNGG01000152.1_pt1 | contig 68256 bp, 71 predicted proteins | sample 5400661 | NCBI WGS metagenome assembly WNGG01 (sample SAMN13153372, study PRJNA577476) | soil metagenome | isolation source: 100 cm soil or saprolite under Garry oak tree replicate 1 | place: USA:California | collected 2016-06-15
CGGTCCTCTGGGTCGCCGGGCTCGTGCTGACCCAGTCAACGGCGGCGGCGCTCGCGTGGCGCGGATGGCTCGCGGAGACCACGCGGTGAGGCAAGCCGACGTCATCGTCGTCGGCGGCGGTCCCGCGGGCGCGCTGGCCGCGATGACGCTCGCCGCGCGCGGCGTGTCTACGCTGCTCCTGGACAAGAAACGGTTCCCCCGTGATAAGCCGTGCGGCGGCGGCATCCGCTACGGCGTCTACCGGCGCTTCCCCGAGCTCGCGGACTATCTCCAGACCACCGTCGCGATCCACGAGATCCGCAAGGTGCGAATGGAGGGCCCGTCGGGAGCGTCGGTGCTCGCCGAGTCGGACGAGCCCTTCTACCTCACGCTCCGCCGCACCGAGTTCGATGCGGCGCTGCTCGCGCGGGCGCGCGACGTGGGCGCCGACGTCCTCGAGGCCGTGCGCGTAAGCGATCTCGCGTTCTCGAGGGACGGTGTCACCGTGCGCTCCGTGGACGGGCGCGCGTTTACGGCCAGCATCGCGATCGCAGCCGACGGCGTCAACAGCGTCGTGGCGCGCCAGGCGGGACTCGGCGACGGCTTCCCGGAAGGCGCCCTCGCGATCGACACCATGGAGGAGACCGATCTCGCGGAGCTGGCCCCCGCGGACCCCGAGACGATGTACGTCGCCTACGGGTACAGGGGTTACCCGGGCTACGGCTACGTCTTCCCGAAGCGCCATCACGTGGACGCGGGCGTCGGCTTCCTCCTCTCCTTCTTCAAGGCGAAGCTCGGCGGCGACGCCGCGGGGTTCGTCAACGGCTACACGGGTGAGGGGATCTACCACGCGATGGTGACCGGCCAGCTCGCGGGCCAGACCGCCGCCGACGCGCTCGCCAGGGGACAGTGTGGGGCGGCGGGGCTCGCCTCCTACGAGGCGCGGTGGCGACGGGAGATCGGCCGCGAGCTCGCGGATTCGCTCCGGATCCAGCGCCGGCTCTTCGCACGGCCCGCGCTCGTCGACACGGTCATCCGGGCCGCGGCCGCCGACCGGCGCCTCTGCCGCCTCCTCGCTCGCGTCGCCCTGGGCGAGGAGGATCTGAGGACGCGGAAGCTTGAGCTCGCGCTTCGGTTCCTGCTCGCCCGCTTCAGGCGAGCCCCATCTGCCGTACGAGCCGCCGGCTGAGGTCGCTCGCCGGCTCCTCGAGCTCGGCGATGATGGAGAAGTGATGGTGGCCCGCCATCTCCACCGCCTCGCAGCGGAGGCCGCGGCTCGACCAGACCCGGGCGAGCGCGTGGCTCTGCCGGAGGTACTCGGGCCCCTCGAGCGCGCCGACCGGGAGCAGCAGCGGCCCCGCGTGCGATGGAGGGTGATGAATGGGGCTGTGGAGGCGCGCCGTCTCGGGTGTGAGGGACAGAACGTCGTTCAGGTAGCAGAGCCGGATCGGCTCGAGGTCGTAGAGCCCACTGATCCCGCACCCGGCCTTGATCACGTCGGCGGGTAGGCCCTCGGACCCCCAGTCAGTGGACATCAGCATCGCGACCAGGTGGCCGCCCGCCGAGTGGCCGGAGACGAAGATCCGGCGCGGGTCGCCGCCGAACGAGGCGGCGTGGCGGTGCACCCACGCGATCGAGGCGCGGCACTGGCTCACCAGCTCAGCCATCTGTACCGTCGGAATGAGCGCGTAGTTGATCACGACCACGGTCGCGCCGGCGGGCAGGAGGCCGCGCGCGACGTAGCTGAAGTCGGCCTTGTCGAGCCGGTGCCAGTAGCCGCCGTGGATGAACACGTGGACCGGCGCCGGCGCCGAGCCCGGGGCGGGGAAGACGTCGAGAGTCTCGCCCGGGCTCGGGCCGTACGCCACGTCGAGGCGGCAGGAGATCTCGGCCCGCGCCTTCGCGCTCTCGCGCGCGTAGCGCTCGAGCCACTCGGGCGCGTCCTTGACCTTCGCGCGGTTGTCGTACTCCCGGTCCAGCGCCGCGCGGTCGTAATCGCGGAAGACGACCTGCGCCATCGCGCGAGCGGACGGTTACTTGTCTTTGATCGCCGCCTGCACCTTCTTCGCGACGTCGGGCGGGATCTGCGACATCCCGTGCGCCTTCTTGGCGTGCTCCGCGCCCTTCGCCATCACTTCTGCGACGTCCTTGCCTTCCATAACGAAGCTGCAGCCCGGCACCACATCTCCACACCGAAGCACCTTGGCCATCACCGGCCTCCTTGGGTTGGGGGTACCTCCCGAGAAACGCCTTCGCCCACGGCAGCTCGGGTCACTGCCTCAGGCGCCGAAGATCACGCGTGTGCCGGTGGACGGCATCACAAGCTTCTTCGGCATCGCGTTGTGCACGGCCATGATCGTGTTGAGCCCCGTGCAGTGCATCGGGATGATGTAGTCGGGATCGATTCCCTTGAAGGCCTCGACGGTCTTCGCGACGATCTCGTCGGGCGCGGGCGCCAGGTGGAAGCCGCCCACGATCGCGTGGACCTTGTCGACGCCGCTTGCCTTCTGGGCCTGGCGGACGGAGTTGATCACGCCGGCGTGGCCGCACGACGTGATTACCACGAGCCCGCGGTCCTTGACGTGATACGCGGTGGCGTGCTCGCCCTGGAAGTTGTCCGCGACCAGCTCGCCCGGCTTGGTCTCGACCTGCGTGACGCCGAAGTGCGTGACCGAGCACGCGGAGCCCATCGGCCCCACCTCGAGGCGCGCGGCTGCCGGCGGGCGCTCGAAGTCCGTGAGCCGCGGAATCTGGCCCGACGTGAACGCGTGACCGGCGACGACAGTCGGCTGCTTGGCCAGAGTCACCTTGAGCCCTGTTGCTTCGAGGCCCGGGCGATCGAGCTGACCTTGGTCTATAGTGCCGGCCGGGGTGGAGGCCACCCGGTGGCAGAAGGTGTCCTCGCCTCCCGCGTAGAGGGTGAGCCCAGGCTTGGCCCGTCCTTGTACGAGCCGTGCGTAATCCGGGAGCGCGCCGTAGTGGTCGGCGTGGCCGTGGCTGATGATGAGCGCATCGGCGCCGGCGGGGTCGAGCTTCAGGACCTTGTAGTTGTTGAACAGATTTCGCTCGGTGAGGCTGAAGTCGAGGAGAACCTGCCGCTGCTCCGCGCCGCGGACTGATTCGAGGTGGTAGGCGAGGCCGTGCTCGGCCAGCAGCGCGTCGGCGCCGAACCTGAGCGCGGCGCGCTGGACGGTGATGGTGTCGAGCTTGCCGCCCTTGGCAAAGATGTCGTAGATGTTGTCTACAACGTTCGTCATCACTAACCGATCGACCGTCGGGACGGACCCGCTCTGCGCGGAAGCGACCGGGGTGAGTGTCCGCAGCGTCCCTGCCACGGCCAACGTCCCGGTGGCGATGGCACCGAGCTTCAGGAACTCGCGTCGCTTCATGGCTCTCTCCTGGATGATGGCTACTTCCCGAGAAACGCCTTCGCCTGCCGCAGCTCGGGACGCTCGGTGTCGCCCTTCTCGCCGAGCGACAGGAGCGTGGAGTAGTACGTCCGTGCCTTGGTCCGATCGCCCGAGAGGTCCGCGGCTCGCGCGGCGCCGTAGAGCCCCCTGAAGCGGTTCGGCTCGACGCGCATGGACGCCTCGAACTCCCGCAACGCCTGGGCGGGCTCGTTCGCCTCGAGGAGCATCTCGGCCAGGAGCTCGCGCGCCGGCGCGATCGGACCCGGGGTCACGGGGTGCTTCTCGGTCGCGTCCTCGCGGTCGGCGGCGGCGCGGAGTAGTGCCAGGGCCTCTTCCGTCCTGCCCTCAGCGCGCGCCACCCACGCGGATGCGACCTGGCGCTGGATGTCGACCTGCTCGGCCCAATAGCCGACCTTCGCCGCCGCGAGCGTGTCGCGGAGCGCGCCGAGCCGCTCGACGTCGCGCCGGGCGCTCGTGACGTCGCCGCCGCGCGCCGCGCCCAGGCCGCGCGCAAAGACGAGCTGCGCTTCCGACTGCGGGAAGCGGCCCCACGGGAACTCCTTCCCGAAGAGCTCGAGCTTGGCCGCGTCCGCCCAGCGCCCCCGCTCGAGCGCGTAGCGCGACGGAATCGTCGCGAGCGCGAACGCCGTCACGAAGTGCTCGACGGCGACCTTGGGGATCTCGCTCATCTGGTCGACGACGCCCTTGGCCGCCCCGTCCTGCGCCATCTGGAGGTACGCGTACGTCAGGTAGTCGAGCGCGTGGAGCCGGTCGAAGTGATTACCCACCGAGCTGGCGGAGGCCCGGTTGGCCTCGATCGACTCCTGCCAGTAGCCCCGCCGGGTGAAGATGTGGGACGGCATATGCAGTGCGTGAGGCGCGGCGGGCGCGATCGAGGCGTAGCGCCGGGCGGCGTTCAACCCCTTCTCGGCGATCGGCGGATAGTCGTAGCTGTGGATCAGGTAGTGCGCGACGCCCGGGTGCTGTGGCTCGACGGCGAAGACCGTCTCGAGGATCGCCGCGGCCTTCAGCTGGTCGGCGTACGTCTTGTCGGTCGGGAGCGCCGTCGCGTTGAGGGCGAGGGCGTAGAACACCGCCGCCTCCCGGTCCTCCGGGTAGCGCGCGGCGAGCTGCTCCATCGCCTGGCGGTAGGCGAGCGCGCGCGTCCGGTGGTCGATCTTGTCGGCGTCCTTGTAGAACGTCTCGATCGCCCCGATGTAGTCGCGCTCGCGCTGCGTCTTTGCGCCCGCCGCCTTGGCCCGCTCGACGGCCGCCCACCCGTCGGCAAGCGCTTTGGGCGACGGCGGCCAGCCGAACGGATTGCCGAGCAGGTTCATCGCGACGCCCCAGTGCGCGATGCCGCAGGCGGGATCGCTCTGCGCGACGGCCGTGAACGCGCTCATGGACGCCGAGAACCAGAACGAGTGGAGCATGGCGACCGCGCGCTCGAAATCCTGCTGCACCGCGGCGCTGCACGACGTCGCGAAATGGACCGTGCCGACCTTGTCTTGGGCCGTGATGCCGCCGGTGCCGAGCGCCAGCAGCAGGGTGAGGGTCAGGGCCACCGTGCGGAGCGTCATTGCTCATCCTCCAGATGGAAGTGGCGACTGTGTTCGGTAGGGAGCCTGGGGAAGATTCTAGCCTAAAATAGCCACGTGAAGATCGTCAGTATCGGCGGCGGATCGGCGGGGCTCTACTTCGCCCTGCTCATGAAGAAGGCCGATCCGACCCACGAGATCCTCGTGGTCGAGCGCAACCGGCCCGACGACACCTTCGGGTTCGGCGTGGTCTTCTCTGACGCGACGCTCGAGAACTTCGCCGAGGCCGACCGCGAGACGTATACGGAGATCGCGCGGAACTTCGCCCACTGGGACGACATCGACATCCACTATCAGGGTCAGGTCCTGACTTCCACCGGCCACGGCTTCTCCGGCATGTCACGCCAGCTCCTGCTCGACATCCTGCAGCGCCGCTGCACGGAGCTCGGCGTGATCCTCCGCTTCCAGGACGAGGTGACCGACCTCGGCGCGTACGCCGGCGCCGACCTCGTGCTGGCCGCCGACGGCGTCAACAGCTTTATCCGGAGCCGTTACGCCGAGCACTTCCGGCCCCAGGTGGACTGGCGGCCGAACAAGTTCGTCTGGCTCGGCACGACGTTCCCGTACCCTGCATTCACGTTCGTCTTCAAGGAGAGCGACCACGGCCTCTGGCGGGTCCACGCCTATCGCTACAACGCGTCGATGTCCACGTTCATCCTCGAGACGACGGAGGCCGCGTGGCGGCGCGCGGGCCTCGACGCGGCGGACGAGGATCAGACGATCGCCTTCGCCGAGCGGCTGTTCGCCGAGGAGCTCCAGGGCCACCGCCTCCTCAAGAACCGCTCGCTCTGGCGCAACTTCCCGACGGTGAAGAACGGGTCCTGGCATCACCGGAACCTCGTGCTGATCGGCGACGCGGCGCACACCGCGCACTTCTCGATCGGCTCGGGGACGAAGCTCGCGATGGAGGACGCGATCGCGCTCTGCCGCGCGCTCCAGCGTCACGACGAGGTGAAGAAGGCGCTCGTCGCCTACGAGGAGGAGCGGCGGCCGGACGTCGAGCGTCTGCAGCGCGCCGCGCAGGTGAGCCTCGAGTGGTTCGAGCAGACGGAGCGCTACCACGGCCGCCTCGAGCCGATCCAGTTCGCGATGAGCCTCCTGACGCGGAGCCTCCGCGTGACCCACGACAATCTGAAGCTCCGCGACCCGAAGTTCGTCGAGTCGGTCGACCGCTGGTTCGCGTCCAGGGCGGAGCAGCAGAGCCGCGTGGCGGTGGCCGCGGCGCCGGCGCCGCCGCCCATGTTCACGCCCTTCCGGCTGCGGGACGTGCTCCTGTCGAACCGGATCGTCGTCTCGCCCATGTGCCAGTACTCGGCCGAGGACGGCACGCCGAACGACTGGCATCTGGTGAACCTGGGCTCGCGCGCCGTCGGCGGCGCCGCGCTCGTCATCGCGGAGATGACCGACGTGAGCCGTGAGGGTCGCATCAGCCCCGGCTGCACGGGGATGTACAAGCCCGAGCACGTCATCGCGTGGAAGCGCATCGTCGAGTTCGTCCACGCCAACAGCCAGGCGAGGATCGCGCTCCAGCTCGCTCACGCAGGGCGAAAAGGTTCCACGCGCCGGCTCTGGGAGGGGATCGACGAGCCGCTGCCCGACGGCAACTGGCCCCTCATCTCGGCTTCGGCCATCCCGTACCACCCCTACAGCCAGGTGCCAAAGGCGATGGACCGACGCGACATGGACATGGTGCGCGACCAGTTCGTGGGCGCCGCGCGCATGGCGGTGGAAGCGGGCTTCGACATGCTCGAGCTCCACTTCGCCCACGGCTACCTGCTCGCGAGCTTCATCTCGCCGCTCACGAACATCCGCGCCGACGAGTACGGCGGCTCGTTGACCAACCGCATGCGCTATCCGCTCGAGGTCTTCGACGCCGTGCGCGCGGTCTGGCCCGAGCGAGAGCCCATGTCGGCGAAGATCTCGGCGACCGACTGGGCGGAGGGAGGTCTCAGCCCGGAGGACGCCGTCGGCGTGGCCAGGTGGCTCAGGGAGCACGGCTGTGACATCGTCACCGTGTCCACCGGCCAGACCGTGCCCGACCAGAAGCCCGTCTACGGCCGGCTCTATCAGACGCCTTTCAGCGATCGCATCCGCTACGAGGCCGGGATCCCCACGATGACGGTGGGGAACATTGCGTCGTACGACGACGTGAACAGCATCCTGACGGCGGGGCGCGCCGATCTCTGCGTGCTCGCGCGCGGCCATCTCTTCGACCCTTACTGGACGCGCCACGCTGCGTACGAGCAGGGCTACGATCTGCCGTGGCCCGATCAATACGTTTCGGTGAAGGGCTTCACCCCGCGCTGAACCGTGGCCCGGCGCGCTCTGAAAGATTAGGCATTCCCAGTCCGTCCTCCGTCCGCTACGACGGACGGAGTGATAGACTGCCGACGAGGATGCAAGACATGCCGACGCGAGTCGTCCTCACCTACCGGGAGTACGCGGCGTTGCCGGCCGACGGTCGTCGCTACGAGCTGCACGAAGGCGAGCTGTTCGTGACCGCCGCGCCGGGCTCGCTCCATCAGCGGCTCGTCGGTAACCTCTTCGTGCTCCTGCGGGAGCACGCGAATGCGCGCGGCCTTGGCGAGGTCTTCGTCTCGCCGCTTGATTGCATCCTCAGCGAAACGACCGTCGTCGAGCCGGACGTCGTGTACGTCGAGTCCGGACGGTCTTCACTCGTCAGCGCCCGGGGCCTCGAGGGGCCGCCGACACTCGCCGGCATGGATCGTGGCTCGCTTCCACCCTTCCCTGAGCTTACGATCGACCCAGCCACGCTCTGGCGCTAGGTTGGCGGACGCAGACCCGATGAGCATCGACTGGACGGCGCTCGGCGAAGAGGCGGTGGACCTCCTCCGCCGCTATCTCATGATCGACACCACCAATCCGCCGGGCAACGAGGCCGACGGCGCAACGTTCCTCGCCGCGGTCCTCGAGCGCGGCGGGATCGCGAGCGAGATCGTGGAGTCGAAGCCCGGCCGGGCCAACCTCATGGCGCGCCTCACCGGTGACGGCTCGCTCCCGGGCATCGTCCTCCACCACCACATCGACGTCGTCTACGCCGACCGCCGCTACTGGACGGTGGACCCGTTCGGCGGCGTGATCCGCGACGGCTACCTCTACGGGCGCGGCGCGATCGACATGAAGTCCACGGGCATCATGCACCTCGCGGCGCTCCTCGCGATCAAGCGCGCGCGGGTCCGGCTCAAGCGCGACCTCGTCCTCCTCGCGACCGCCGACGAGGAGGCGGGCAGCCTCTATGGCGCGCAGTTCATCGCCGACCAGCGTCGCGACTGGCTCGCGGGCGCGGAGTACGCGATCTCCGAGCTCGGCGGAATCGAGGCCCACGCCGGGTTCAAGGCGCCGCTCGGCCACATCGTCATCTCGGAGAAGACGGGGCTGCCGCTCGCGCTCACGGCGAAGAGCGCCCCCGGGCACGGCTCGATGCCGTGGCCGGACACGGCGCCGAACCGGCTCATCCGCGCGTTGAACCGCCTGCTCGCAGCCGAGCGGCCGCTGCGCGTGCTCCCCGAGGTGCAGGAGTACTTCGCGCGGCTTGCGAGCGTGGTGCCGGAGGACCAGGGCGCCGGCTACGATGACCTCCAGAAGAGCCTGGCCGACGCCGCCTTCCGCGCGCGCTTCCTCACGAACCGCCTGCACGCGGCGATGGTCCGCACAACGTTCGCGGTGACGATGCTCAAGGGCAGCGAGAAGAGCAACGTGATCCCGCCCGAGGCGTCGGCCACGATCGACTGCCGGATGCTCGCGGGTGACGACCCGCAGGAGATCGTCGGCTGGATCCGGCGCGTCATCGACGACGACCGGGTCGAGGTCACGATCACCGGCGAGGCGAAGGTGCCGAACCTCTCGCCCGCCGATACCGAGCTCTACAAGGCGCTCGCCGACACGCTCCGGCGCCGGGCGCCCGGCGCCGTCGTCGCGCCCGAGATCCTCGTCGCGTTCACCGACAACTGGGTCTTCCGGCGCTGCGGGCTCCACGGCTACGGCTGGAGCCCGTTCATTATGGACGAGGGCGAGTGGCACCGCGTCCACGGCAACGACGAGCGCCTCTCGCTCGAGAATATCCGTGCGGGAGCGCGCGCCTACGTGGAGATGCTGCTCGACGTCGCGGGGGCCTGAGCCATTCCGGCCACGCTCTCGATCCGCCGCGCCGCGCGGCGCGACGTTCCGACGATCCTCCGGCTGATCCGCGGCCTCGCCGAGTACGAGCGGCTCGCCCCCCAGATGGAGGCGACCGCCGAGCGGATCCGCCGCCACGGCTTCGGGCGGCCGCGCTACTTCGAGACACTCATCTGCCGGCGCGGCCGCACGCCCATCGGCTTCGCGCTCTACTACTTCACGTACTCGACGTTCCTCGGCCGGCCCACGCTCTACCTCGAAGATCTCTTCGTCCTGGCCGAGGCGCGCGGCAACGGAGCGGGCAGGGCGCTGCTTCGGGCGCTCGCGAAGGTCGCGGTGCGACGCGGCTGCGGCCGCATGGAGTGGACGGTCCTCGACTGGAACACGCCCTCGATCCGCTTCTACCGGAAGCTCGGCGCGAAGCTCCGGCGCGAGTGGATCCTCACCCGCCTCACCGGCGCGCCGCTCCGCCGGCTCGCGCGCGCCCGCTGAGTCTCCTCGGAGGGGGGCTTCGCCCCCCTGCGGTGACGCTCACGGGACCATCGGGATCAAGGCAGACAGGCGACGCCGTCGATCTCGATCATGCACCCGCCGGCCGCGTCGTAGAGGTCGCGCACGCCGACGAGCGTCATGGCGGGGAAGTGCCTGCCGAAGTAGTCGCGGTACACCCCGCCGATCGCTTTGACGTGCCGCTTGTACTCGTCGGCGTCGAGCACGTAGATCGTGAGCTTGACCACATCGGTGAGCTGGCCACCGGCCGCGGCGACGAGGGCGCGGAGGTTCTCGCACACCTGGCGGAACTGGGCGACGAGGTCGCCCTTGCCCACGACGCGCCCGTCCTTGTCCTTCGCGACCTGACCGGCGAAGAACAGGAGGCGACCGCCGCGTGTCTCGACGCCGTGGGCGTAGCCGACGGCCTTCGCGAGCGTCGGCGGGTTGTGGAGCTCGATCTGCCTCGTCATGGATTCCTCCCGTCGAGAACGATCGTCTGCCCGTTGGTCGCGTCGTCGTCGAGCAGGTTCAGGACTGCGGCAGCGACTTCGGCCGGCTCGACGAGCCGGCCGCCTGGATTGATCCGGGCCATGGCCAGGACGGCCTCGTCGAACGATTTACCCGTCTTCGCCGCAATGTTGCGCGCGGCGTTCCAGACGAGGTCCGTCCCGGCATAGCCGGGACAGATCGCGTTCACCGTGACGCCCCGGCCGGCGACCTCGGCGGCCAGGGCGCGCGTGAAGCCGACGAGCGCGTGCTTGGAGGCCGTGTACGCGGTGACGTAGGGCGCGCCGTAGAGGCCGGCGAGCGAGGCGACGTTGATCACGCGGCCCCATCGCCGCTCGAGCATCCCGGGCAGCGCGGCACGGGTCAGCAGATACGGGCCCGTCACGTTGACCTTCAGGTGGCGGTCCCACAGCGCCGGGTCGGTCGTGAGGAGCGGCGCGGATTCCGCGACGCCGGCGTTGTTCACGAGCACGTCCACCGCGCCGAGCTTGTCGGTGACCACGGTGACCGCGTGCGTCACGCTCTCCGCGTCGGTCACGTCGAGGACCTGCGCCAGCGCGTCCGCGCCGAGGCGACGCGCCGCGGCGGCGACGTCGTCGACCTGCTCACGGGTGCGCGCGGCGACGGCGACTGCACATCCCCGGCGCGCGAGCGCCAGCGCAACCTCGCGACCGATACCCCGGCCGCCCCCGGTGACGAGAGCGACCCGTCTCGCGCGCGCGGTCATCACGGGCTCTCCATGCAGAAAAAGAAGAAGAGCGGGCGCGTGCCCTCGCTCGCCTCGCGCTGGGGATTGGCGAGGCAGCGCACGCGTGGCGAGGTCGACCCTCGCTCCGACTCGCGGCTCGGCGTCGCGGAGGCGCAGCCCACGAGCAGCAGGACGCCGAGCAGCATCAGACGCGAGCGTGCGCGGCGAGTCATGCGGTCATTCTAACGTGGGATCGCGTGTATAGTGCTTCGGGGTTCATGCAGCGCGCGTTCACGAAGGGCTCGCTCGCCGACGCCGTCGCCCGCCTCCGGCCTGCGATGAAAGTGCTGCTGCCGCCCGCGTGCGGCGAGCCGCAGGCGCTCGTCGGCGAGATCTGCCGCCAGGCCTCGCGCCTCTCGGACCTCACGCTGCTGGGGGGCATCCACCTCGGCGACTACCCGTGGGCGCGGGCCGAGCACGCGCCGCTCCGCTTCGGGACGTGGCACATGTCGCCGAGCCTCGACGACGCGCGCCGCCGGGGGCGCGTGGAGTTCCTCCCGATCCGCTACTTCGACCTCACGCGCGAGCTCGTGCCCGGCGGCGCGTGGGCGCCCGACTGTGTCCTCGTCCACTGCGCGCCGCCGGACGCCCGCGGCTACGTGAGCCTCGGCGTCTCCGTGGGCGTGACCCTGCCCGCGGCACGCCGCGCGCCCCTCGTCATCGCCCAGGTCAACCCCGCGATGCCGCGCACGCTCGGCAACGCGTTCCTCCACCGGAGCCAGATCGACGCGTGGGTCGAGGTGGACGAGCCGCTGACGCCGTACCCGCCGCCCGTCGTCGGCGACGTCGAGCGCGCGATCGGCCGCCACGTCGCCGCGCTCGTGCCCGACGGCGCCACGGTGCAGGTGGGGGTCGGCGCGATTCCCCAGGCCGTGCTCGAGGCGCTCGTGGACCACCGCGATCTCGCGCTCCATTCGCTCCTGGTGGACCCGTCCGTGGCTCTCGTCGAGAGAGGAGCGGTCACGAACGCGCTCAAGCGCTTCCATCGCGGCAGGATGGACATCGCCGAGGCCATGGGCACGCGCCGGCTCTTCGACTTCGTCCACGACAACCCGCTCGTCAACATGGACTCGTCGGCGTTCGTCCACGACCCGGAGACGGTGGCGCGACTCGACCGGTTCGTGGCGATCAACTCGGCGCTCGAGGTGGATCTCGCGGGGCAGGTGACGGCGGAGAGCCTGGGGCCCCGGCAGGTCGCGGGCATCGGGGGCCAGTTCGACTTCGTCCTGGGCGCCTCACGCTCGCGGTGGGGCGCGGCGATCATCGCGCTGCCCTCGACCGCGCGCGACGGCCAGGCCTCGCGCATCGTGCCGCGTCTCTCCCCGGGCGCCGCCGTGACGAGCCCACGCTTCCTGGCGGACTGGGTCGTGACCGAGCGTGGAGCTGCCGCGCTGAGGGGGAAGGGAGAGCGGGGACGCGCCGAGGCGCTGCTCGCGGTGGCGCATCCACGGTTTCAGGGAGAGCTGGAACGCGCGCTTACCGCTTCTTAGCGGTCTCGATCCTCTCGAAGATCTCCTCGTCCGTCGGGAAGCGGTACGTCGTCTGGTTGGAGTAGACGACCTTGCCGTCGATCGAGACCTCGAAGATGCCGCCGGCGCCTTCCTTCAGGCTGGCGCTGAGGCCGTACTTTTTCTTGATGGCCTCCTGCAAACTGGAGGCCTGCGGCAGGTAGTTTCACTCGCCGCAGTACTTGATCTGGATGTCCATCCCGTCCTCCCCCCTGAAGGGTGACCTCATTCTACTACTTCGATGCGCCCGGAATGTAAGGAGATTCTGCGCCAGGAATTGATTTAGACTCGGGCCATGGCGTCGCCTGTCCTGATCGACACCGACCCGGGCATCGACGATGCGCTCGCGCTGCTGCTGGCCTGGAGCTCACCGGAGATCAGCGTGGAAGCGGTCACGACGGTCGCCGGGAACGTCCCCGTGGAGCAGGGGATGGTCAACGTCTTCCGCCTGCTCGCGCTGCGCCAGCCGACGCCGCGTCCGGTCATCGCCATGGGCGCCGCCGAGCCGCTCGCGCGCGCGCTCGTGACCGGCCAGCGCTACCACGGCGAGGACGGCCTCGGCGACCTCGCGAACTGGCCCGAGACTCCGAAGCCGCCGCTCGAGCCCGACGCGGTCAGCGTGATCATCGACCAGGCGCGGCGGTCGCAGCGGCTGCTGACACTCGTCGCGCTCGGTCCGCTGACCAACCTCGCGCTCACGCTCAAGGCGGACGCCGGCGCGGTGAGCCTCATCGGCCGCATCGTGGCGATGGGCGGCGCGGTGGACGTGCCGGGCAACGTCACACCGACGGCGGAGTTCAACATGTACGTGGACCCCGAGGCTGCCCACCGGGTGCTCGCCGCGCGCCTGCCACTGCACCTCGTGCCGCTCGACGCGACCCGCCAGGCCGTCCTGCCGCGAGCGGGGATCAAGTCCGCGCTCCGGCGGGCGACGGGCCCGCTCGCCGAGCGCATCGTCGCCTTCACCGAGCGCGGCTTCCGAATCGATCACGCGAGCGGTGCCCAGGGGCTCGTGCTCCACGATCCCCTCGCGCTCGCGCTGGCGATCGATCCGACGCTCGCGGAGTGGGAGCCTGTGCGTCTCGTCATCGGCCCCGAGGGCGAGACGCAGCGTACGAGCGGCGAGCCGAACTGCCGGATCGCGAAGGGCATCGACGCGAACCGGTTCCTGCGCCTGTTTCTGGATCGCCTGTGCCCAGCCTTGCCCCGGCGCCGCGCGTCCTCGTAGTCGGCTCCGCGAACATCGACTTCACCGTCGCCACCGCGCACCTACCGCGCCCCGGCGAGACGGTCACCGGCGGGACGCTCCTCGTGAGCCACGGCGGCAAGGGCGCCAACCAGGCCGTCGCGGCGCGGCGCCTGGGCGCCGAGGTGCGCTTCGTCGCCTGCGTCGGTGAGGACGCCTCCGGGTACCAGCTCCGCGCGGCACTCGAGAAGGAAGGGATCGGGGTCGCGGGCGTGAGCATGACGGACCGGGCCGCCACCGGCACGGCACTGATCATTGTCGACGCGGCGGGGCGCAATCAGATCGCCGTGGCGCCCGGCGCCAACTGGGCGCTGACGGTCGAGATGGTCGAGCGCCGCGTCGACGACCTCGCCTGGGCCGAGATCGTGATGTGTCAGCTCGAGACGCCGGTCGCGACCGTCGCGTGGGTGCTCGGCGAGGCACGCCGTCGGGGGCGCCTGTCGCTGCTGAACCCGGCGCCGATGCGCGACGAGGCGCGCGAGCTGGTGGCGCTGGCCGACTACCTGACGCCGAACGAGACCGAGGCCGAGCGGCTCTCCGGCGTCGCCGTGCGTGACCCGGCGTCCGCCGCCGCGGCGGCGCGCGCGCTCCGGACGCGTGGCGCATCCACGGTCATCGTGACGCTCGGCGCCCAGGGCGCGCTGGCCTGCACGGCCGACGGCCCGGTCAGCATCCCCGCGCTGCCAGTGGCGGTCGTGGACACGACCGCCGCGGGAGACGCGTTCAACGCGAGCCTCGCCGTGGCGCTGGGCGAGGCGCGCGCGCTCCCGGATGCGTTGCGATTCGCCAGCGCGACTGCGGCGCTCGCGTGCACACGGCGCGGCGCCCAGCCGTCGCTGCCCCGTCGGGACGAGGTCGAAACGCTGCTCGGTGCGTGAAGACCCCGAGGGTCGCCTCGGGCGCTCGCGGCTCAGCCGTCGCCGAGCCGCGCCTTGAGCGCGCGGACGCGCGCGAGCGCGGCTTCGACGACCTCGGGGTCGAGTCGCCCGCTCAGGAGCCACGTCCGAATCTTGGTGAGGACCGCCTGAGCGGCGGAGCCACCGTCGGGCAGCCGGTCGTCGGCGATGAGCAGGATGTCCGCGCCCGCCGCCAGCGCTCTGACGGCAGCGGCCTCGAGCCCCCAGTGCCGCTCGATCGCGCGCATCCGGAGATCGTCCGTCACGACCGGCCCACCGAAGCCGAGCTCGTCGCGGAGGAGCCCCGTGATGGTCGCGCGCGAGAGCGTGGCGGGGAACTCCGGGTCGAGCGCGCGGTTGAAGACGTGCGCGGTCATGATGCCGTCGGCCAGCCGCTCGGCGATCAGCGTACGGTACGGCGTGAGTTCGGGGCAGCGGTCTGCGGTGTCGGTGACGTCCACGAAGCCCTTGTGCGAGTCGCCGTGGCTCGAGCCGTGCCCGGGGAAGTGCTTGAGGGCGGTGAGCACGCCCTCCGCGTGCAATCCCAGGATCACCGCGCGCGCGTGGGCGGTGACGAGCAGGGGGTCCGCGCTGAAGCTCCGCCCCGCGCCTACGATCACCGGGTTCTTGGGGTTGCAGCCGACGTCCACGACCGGCGCGAGATTCCAGTTGATCCCGGCGCTCTTCAGCACGCGCGCGATTCGGCGCGCCTCGAGCTCGGTGAGCGTGAAGTCGTTGCTCTCGCCGAGCTCCTCCGCGGAGAACGTGGCGGTGAAGCCCGCATCGGGGCCGAGGCGCATGACCTGGCCGCCCTCGGCGTCCACCGCGACCAGGAGCCGCCGCCCGGTGCACTCCCGGGAGCGCGCGGCCATGGCGCGCGTGAGGCGCCCGGCCTGCGCGTCGCTCAGGATATTGCGGGCGAAGAGCACGACGCCGCCGACGCCCGTCTCACAGAGGAGCCGCTCGAGCGCGGCGTTGTCCTCGGCGTCGGTGCCCTCGAAGCCGACCAGCAGGAGCTGGCCGAGCTCGGCCTCGAGCGCGGCGAGGCGCACGGGCTCGAGTGGCGGATACGTGCGGCAGCCGACGGCGGCGAGAACAAGAAGGCTAGCAGCGACGAGCCGCGGCAACGAGCCGCTCCACCCGGGCGCGATCGACGGGGTTTCTCACGTCTCCTTGGTACTTCACGGCGGTGCCGACGATCACGCCGTCTGCCACGGACAGGAGGTCGCCGACCGTCTCGGCAGTGACGCCGCTGCCGACGAGGAGCGGCACGTCGGGGACGGCGTCCCGCACGCGCTTGACGTCGGCGAGGGGCGTCGCCCGGCCCGTGGCGGGGCCCGACACGACGAGCGCGTCGGCGAGCCCGCGGTAGACGAGATCCCGTGCGGCCTGCTCCGGCTCGACGGGAACGAGCGGCATCGCGTGCTTGCCGCCGACGTCGGCGAAGATCAGGACCTCCACGCCGAGCAGCCGCCGGTCGCGCAGCGTGTGGTAGGCGTCGGTCTCGACGATCCCCTGGTCGGCGACGACGGCGCCCGCGTGAACGTTGACCCTGACGAACCGGCCGCCGACAGCGGCGGCGACGGCGAGGGCCGCGCGCGCGTCGTTTTTGAGCACGTTGACGCCGAGCAGGGTCTGGTCGAAGGCGCGGCGGATCTCCGCTGCAACCGCCGTCACGCCGGCCACCGTCGCCGCCGCCACGCGCCCGGCTGTGAAGGGCGCGTCGCCGTAGTTCTCCACGAGCAACGCGTCCATCCCGCCGTCGACGAGGGCGCGCGCGTCCGCCAGCGCCCCATCGATCACGCGCGCCATCGAGCCCTCCCAGCGCGGGCTGCCCGGGAGCGGCTGGAGGTGGAGCATGCCGATCAGCGTGCGCGCGAGTCGCATCGGAGGTAGCGTAGCATGGCGCCATGGACGTCGAGCTCCGGGAGGCGGGCCGGGAGGACACGCCCGTCCTCCTGCGCCTGATGCAGCTCTACCTCTACGACCTCGGCACGATCGACGGCTGGGACGTCGGCGACGACGGCCTCTACGGGACGGCGGCGCTCATGGGGGGCTTCTGGACCGACCCCAAGCGCCGGTCGTTTCTCGTGCGCGTGGGCGGCAGGCTCGCGGGCTTCGTGTTGATCCGCGACGGCGCGCACTTCGCCGGGGAGGGGACGCGCGAGATCAGCGAGTTCTTCGTCCTCCGTAGATACAGGCGGCGGGGCGTGGGCGAGCGCGCGGCCACGCGCGTGTTCGACATGTTCCCCGGCAAATGGGAGCTCACGGAGCTGACGCGCAACGTCGAGGCGCAGGCGTTCTGGCGGCGGGTCATCGGCCGCTACACCGGCCAGCGCTTCGAGGACGTGCCGCGGCCCGACGGTAAAGGGCAGATGCAGCGCTTCGACAACTCGAGGCGCTGATTTGTCAGCCGCCCGGCCGTCGGCTATAGTGGCGGCGTCAATGGCGAGGTCGCGCGTCTTTCACGAAAGGGCGCGCGCGGAGGTGCGGCGGCCGGTGGTCGTGGCGGGCTGGAGGTAGCGGTGGCCGAGCCGAACACCGCGCTGATCGTGATCGACGCCCAGCAGGAGTATTTCGCGCCCCTCGGCAAGGTTGTGCTGCCCGGCGGTCCCGCAGCGGTCAGGCGCATCGCGCACGCGCTCAAATGGGCGAGGGAGCAGAAGCTCCCGGTCATCCACGTCGTCCACGAGAGCCGGAAGCCGAACGCGGCGATCTTCGCTCCTGGCAGCCCCGCGCTGGAGATCCACCCCGACGCGCTCCCGACGTCTGGCGAGCCGGTCGTGCAGAAGGACCTGCCGGGCTCGTTCACCGGCACGAAGCTGGAGGAGCTCCTGCGCGCCCAGGGGATCGAGCGCGTCGTGCTCGCCGGCTTTATGACGCAGATGTGCGTGGACACGACGGCGCGGCAGGCTGCCCACCTCGGCTTCCGGGTCACCGTGCTCTCCGACGCGACCGCGGCGATGGGGGTGAAGGGGCCCGAGGGCAAGACGATCTCCGCCGAGCAGGTCCACCGGACTCACCTCGGGAGCCTCTGCGGCTTCCTCGCCGACGTGAAGCCGCTCGGCGCGGTCATCAACACGTAACCCGGGAAGGAGCGGACCGTGGGAGACCAGACCCTGCTTGTCGAGCGCGCCAACTCTATCGCGACGATCAGGCTGAACCGCCCGGAGGCTCGCAACGCGCTCGATCTCACCATGCGACGCGAGCTGCTCGGCGTGCTCGACGAGATCGAGGCCGACCCGACCGCCCGCGTGGTGATCCTGACGGGGGCGGGCGGCCACTTTTGCTCAGGCGGCGACGTGAAGACGATGCGGGCCCGTCACACGGCCGCCGAGGGGCGCGGACGCGTGGAGATGCTCAACAAGATGGTGCTCCGGCTCGTGAGCTTCCCGCTGCCGACGATCGCGATGGTGGACGGGTACGCCGTCGGCGCCGGCGCGAACCTGGCGCTCTGCTGCGACCTCATCATCGCCTCCGACCGCGCGAAGTTCGGCGAGCTCTTCTGCAAGATCGGCCTCGCGGTGGACGGCGGGGGCACGTGGTTCCTGCCGCGTGTGGTGGGCCTGGCGCGCGCCAAGGAGCTCGTCTTCACGGGCGATGTGATCGACGCCGCCGAGGCGGTGCGCCTGGGCCTGATCAACCGGGTCGTGCCGGCCGCCGAACTCGAGGAGACGACGCGGGCGCTCGCCGAGAAGATCGCCGCGGGCCCGCCCCTGGCGCTGCGGCTGGACAAACAGATGCTGAACCGCGCCGCGTCGACCGACCTGTCGAGCGCGCTCGAGGCCGAGGCGTCCTCGCAGGCGCTCGCGATTGCCTCGGACGACCATGCGGAAGGCGTCGCCGCGTTCTTCGAGAAGCGCCCGCCCAGGTTCACTGGCCGATGAACCAAGTCGTCGGCACGGGTATGGCGGTGCAACACCGCGGCCGGCTCCCCCTGGGCTGCGACGCCCATCCGCTGGTCGGAGGCACTCTCATGCAGGCGCGCCGAATCGCGATTCTCGTCTCGTGCGTGGTCACGCTCCTGAGTGCCGGGAGCGTCGCCGCGCAGGGCAAGCCCAAGCTCCCGCTCGGGCTCGACGCCGACTCCGCCTTCGTCCCCGCGGACAACCCGATGACGCCGGAGAGGATCGCCCTCGGGAAGAAGTTCTTCTGGGACACGCGATGGTCCAGCAGCGGCACCGTGGCCTGCGTGAGCTGTCACCGGCCCGAACACGGCTGGAGCGATCCCCGCCAGTTCTCGATCAACTTTGCCGGTAAGCCTACTTCGCGGCACTCGCCGACGATCGTGAACCGCCTCTTCAGCGATCGCCAGCTCTGGACCGGCCTCCGGCCCTCACTCGAGGAGCAGGCTCTCCGGGACAGCAACCGCACCGACGAGATGGTCGTGAAGAACCTGGGGTCGATTCCCGCCTATCAAGCCGAGTTCCGCCGGGTGTTCGGGACCGAGCTCCACCCCGACGGGGTCGCCAAGGCGATCGCCAGCTACGTCCGGACGATCGTCTCGGGGAACTCGCCCTACGACCGGTTCCGCGCCGGCGAGAAGAGCGCGCTCTCGCCGGCGGCCCAGCGGGGGCAGGCGCTCTTCGCGGGCAGGGCGCGCTGCGTGGCCTGCCACGCCGGCTTCAACTTCACCGACGAAGGCTACCGCAACATCGGCGTCGGGATGGACAGGGCCGACCCCGACCTCGGGCGATACACGGTGACGAAGGACGAGGCTGACAAGGGCGCCTTCAAAACGCCGACGCTCCGCGACGTGGCGCGGCGCGGGCCCTATATGCACGATGGCAGCGAGAAGACGCTCGCGGACGTCGTCGCTTTCTACGATCGTGGCGGCGTCAAGAACCCGTGGCTCTCGCAGGACATCAAACCCCTCGGCTTGAATCGAGAGGAGCAGACGGATCTTGTCGCGTTCCTGCACGCGCTGACCGGCGAGATCGACCCGGAGGTCGGCCAGCCGCCGGTCCTGCCTCAGTAGCGGCGAGAATCGGACGCAGCGCGAGTTCGTCGGCCCGGGCTGAGGCTAAGGCGCTGACTGAGTGGTCGGCGGTGTCTGCGTCGGCGCCGGCGCGCGCGGTGCCCGCTTGATCGCCTGCTCGAGCTCGGGCGTGGCCCGCCGCATCTGGTCGGTGATCCTCGCGGCGTCGAGCGCCGTGCCGAGCACCCGCGGGGTGATCAGCAGGAGGAGCTCGGTCTTCTCGATCTTCCGCTCCTTGAAGCCGAAGAAAAAGCGGAGGACCGGAATGTCTTTCAGGAACGGGATGCCTCGGTCGGTGATGGTCAACTTGTCCTGAATGAGCCCGCCGAGCACCAATGTCTGGTTGTTGACGAGCACCACCGACGTCTCCGCCTCGCGCTTGGTGAACGACGGCGAGTTCGTCGGCGGCGTAGGGGCGCCGACCTCGTTGACTTCCTGCTTGACGTCGAGGGCGACGGTACCGCGCTCGCCGATGCGTGGGGTGACGGTGAGGATCACGCCGGCGTCCCGGTACTCGACGCTCTGGTTCACGCCCGCCGTCGTGGTCGTCGTGGTCGTCGTCGTGGTTGCCGCCGCCACCTGACCGGTCGTCTGGCCCGTCACGACGGGTACCGACGTCGAGACGTTGATGACGGCCTTCTTGTTCTCCGATGTCATCACGTGCGGGTTCGACACGATGTTGACGCGATTCTCCGATGCCAGGGTGTTTAGGAGCGCGAAGAACCGGCCTGTCTCGAACGTGAAGGCGGTGAGCCCTGCAGCGAGGGGTCCGAACGCGCCGGCCGGTGGCAGGATCGATGACGGTGCCGTCAGCGTGACAACGCCGCTGCTCGAGATCGCGGACGTGGGGGTGTTTGCCGTGGCGCTGCCGATGCCGAATCGCCCCTGGCGGACCGCCCAGTCGATGCCCAAGCTCAGGTCGTCGGTCAGCGTGATCTCGGCGACGAGCACCTCGATCAGCACCTGGCGCGGCATCTTGTCGAGCTGCTTGATCGTGCTTTCGATCTCCTGCCAGAGCCGCGGGTAGGTGGTGACGATGACCGAGTTGGTCACTTCGTCCGCGATGAACTTCACCTGCCCCTCGGTCACACCCGCCTCGCCAATGCCCGGCGCGCCGATGGCGGGCGGTGCGCCGGGCGCGGTCGGCGGCGGCGGTGGTACGTACCCGGGGGGGCGCGCGCCTGGAGCGGGTGGCGCGGTCGGCGTGGACGCGGGGCCGGCCTCGCGGCTGTAGATCTGGTTGAGCACCGAGGCGAGATCCTTCGCCTTCGCGTTCTCACCGTAATAGATGAATACGCGGCGCCCGCCGTAGATGTTGATGTCGAGCTGGGCGATCAGGCGCTTGACCGTCTCGAGCTCGTGCCTCTTGGCGTGGATGATGAGCGAGTTGGAGCGGCGCTCGGCGATGATGAGCGGCCGCCGCTCCCCGGCCGGCGGCGCGGGCGCGCCCGGCGCAGGGGGCGCGGTGGGCGGCGCGAGGGTTCCGGGCGCCGTCGGCGGCACGCCGGGCGCGACCGTCCCGACGCGGCCGCTCGCGAAGAGCTGGTTCAGGATGTTCGCGAGGTCGGCGGCGTCCGCGAAGCGGATCGGGATGATTTGCAACTCCTCCTGCCCGACTTGCACGTCCACGAGCCGGATGATGTCGAGGAGCCGCCGCAGGTTGGACGCCGTCTCCGTGATGATGAGCACGTTCGTCTCGCGGTGGGCGATGAGGTTGCCGCGCGGGGACTTCAGCGAGGCCAAGAGCGTCGCGAGGTCGGCGACGGAGGAGTAGCGCAGCGGAACGATCTGCGTGATGATCTCGTCCGGGATTCGGGTCGGGTCGGGCTTCTGGCCGACGATCGTCGGCACCGCGCGCTCGCGCGCGCCCTCGATACGCACGATCTTGTAGAGGTTGCCGGCCTTGACCGCCGTGAAGCCGGACACCTCCAGGATCGCGAGCAGGACGCCGAAGACGTCCTCCTGCGCGATGCGCCCGGAGGTCTGCACGGTCACCTTGCCGCGGACGTCCGGCGCCAGCACGTAGTTGAAGCCGATGATCTCGCTCGCGGCCTGGATGACGGTCTCGATGTCCGCGTTGTCGAAGTTGAGCACGACGAAGCGGCCCCGCTGCTCGGCGGGCACCTCGGGCGCCGTCCGCGGCGCCGGTGGCAGCGTCGGGGGCGCCTCCACGTGCGGTGGCGGCTCGGCCGTCTCAGGTCTCGGCCCGACGGAGGCAGACGGCACGGGCGGGAGCGACTCCGGCGATGGCGGCGGAGGCGGCGGCACGGTGACCGCTGCCGACGGCGGCGCGGGCCGACGCGCGGGCCGGCCAGGTGTTGCGCACCCTGCAAGAAGCGTGATGAGGCAGACCGCCGCCGTGGCGCGCTTCACGCTATTGCTGCGGCGGTGGCGGCTGTTGGATGGCTTCGCTCGCTGGCGGCAAGGGGAGACCGCTCCCCAGGCCTGGCGGGAGACGCCGGCCGGGAGGAAGGAGTCGGTTGATCGGCGGTCCCTGCGGCTGCGGCACCGGCTGCTGCGGCGCCATGACCCGTGGCGGGATCAGACCGGGCTGTGGGACGGGCTGGGTCGCGGGCGGTGGCGCTCCGGGAACGCCGGGCGCCGGCGGCTGCCCCGGAGCGCCGGGCTGCCCAGGCTGTGCCGGTGGCGCGGGTCGCGGCTTGGAAGGATCGCGGAGCCTCACGTCGAAGTTGCCGTCGGGCCGGGAGATCACCACGTGATCGGCGGTGATCTGTTCCAGCTTTCCCCCGGCGATCGTGTCGCCGATGCGGTAGCCCGAGACGCGCTTTGTCAGCGGATCCTCGAGGTACGCGATCGGGTTGGTGTCGCGCAGGACCACGCCCTGCAGGTTCGGCTTTGACCCTACGAGCGGTGCGCCGCTCGCCCCTGCCGCCGGCGCCTCGCTGCGGGTCGGGCTGAAGACGCTCCGGCCGGCGATGACGTTGTACGCGCTCGAGGGCAGCCGCGGCGGCTCGGGGGCGCCGACGATGGGGCTGTTCGATGGCGTCGCCGGGCGCGGGCGCGCGGTAGGCGGGGGCGGCGTCCAGACGAGCTGTTGCACGATGAAGGCGAGGCAGAAGAGGCCCACGCCGACGAGCAGGACGTTGAGGACGAGCAATCGCTTGGACATTAGATCTTGGTCTTGCCCGGGAGGATGTATCCCGACAGCGTGAGCGTGGCGAGCAGCTCCTTCGGCTGGCTCACGTTGACCACGCGCAAGCGGAAGTCCTGGACGGTCAGCAGTTTGGGGGCGCCGTCGAGCCGCGCGAGGAGATCGACGAGCTGCCGGACCTCGCCAGACACGGCGATCTCCACGGGGATTTCGAGCAGCTCGCCGCGCTCGGCTGGCGGCAGGATGCGCTCGCTGCGGACCTCGGTATTGGCCTGGGCGGCCATCTCCTTGACGAGCTTCTGCAGCTCCGACGCGGCGACCGCGGGCGTCGCTGACGTGAGGAACCGGGCGGAGACGGCGTTGAGCCGCTCGGTCAGGCTCCGGAGCTCGGCTTCGATCACGCCCCTGCGCGCGATCAGGTCGCGCCTCTTCTCCAGCATCTGCTCGCGCGCGGGCACCAGGTCGCCGGCGCGGCGGTTCGACTCGAGGATCGGCTCGACCACGAACGACCAGCCGCCGAGCAGAATCCCGACGAGAACCCCCGCCGCGATGACCGTCCGTTCGCGCCGCGAGACGTTGGCCATCATGGACGGCGGACTCCTGGGGGGACGCGCGGTGGTGTGCCGGGAGCCGGCCGCGGCGGGGTGGGGGGTCCCCCGAGCGCCGGTAGCTCCTCGTCCGCCTCGTCGCGCTTGGGGCGCGTCGCCGCCGGGGACTCGGGCGCCCGTGGGCCGGCGGGGGCGACGGCTGCGGGCGCTGCCGCCGGGCGCCGGGCCTCCCACGCGGCGCGAATACGGAACTGCTCTCTGTCGCGGCCTCGCGTGACGGGTGACGCGAACTCGACGCGCTCGAGCAGGGGCGAGTTCTCGAGGAGCGGGATCAGCGCGCTCGCCTGCGCCGCCTGGCCGGTCAACTCGACGCCCTTGGCATCCAAGGAGAGCATCGTGAGCCAGGCATCGCCGGGCAGGATCTCGGTCAGCTCGCGGAGCAGGGGCAGGGGCCTGATCGCACTCGCCTCGATGTTCTGGACGGCGGCGAGGAGCTGGCGCTTGCGCTCGAGCTCCGCGACGATGCGCTCGACGCTGCGGACCCCGGAGTCGATGCGCCCGATCTCCCCGCTCAGCGTCTCGAGCCGGCGGTGCTCGCGGTAGCCCGGGACCAGGAGCGCGGCGATCGACAGGACGAGGGACGCCGCGAGCACTCCCACCGTGATCCACTGCGAGCGGGTGAGCCGCCGCCGACGCAGCGCGGGCGGGATCAGGTCCAGCGGTCGAATGCCCCGGCCGGACGCGACGGCGACGGCGAGCTCGCGCTCGCCGCGCGGCTCCTCCGTGATCGCGGCGAGGCGCCGCTCCGCGCGCGGCGTGTAGGGCGGGCGCGTGACCGGCGCCCCGAGCGGGAGGAGCGCAGCCGTGAGCGCGTCGGCCTGGTCGCCGGAGACCCAGATCGCATCGCACGCTCGCCAGCGGGCGACGGTGAAGCTTCGGAGAGCCTCGGCGGCGACCTCCGCCTCGTCCGTCGCGCGCACGCTGCGGCTCAGCACGAGCGTGGGGCCATTCAGGAGCAGCACATCCGCGGTGTCGCCGCACCGGTGGAGCCACGCGACGTGCTGGCGGCGGGCCGTCTTGACGAGGGCGAGGAGATCGTGGGCCGCCACCGTGATCGAGACTGGTCGCAGCTTCGCCTCCTCGGCGAGGCGCAGGGCCGTGTCCACCACGCGCCGGTCCGCCGCGGCGATGAGCACGCGTTTCGTCTCGCTCTTCGGCTGACCGACCTCGCCGTCCGGCGGCAACGGGAGGAAGTCGAACGGCGCGTCGTCCGCGGGGAAGGGCAGGTGGCGGTCGAGCTCGAACCTGACCATCTCCCGCAGCTTACCCACGACCGGCGGGAGGTCGATTGGCTTGACAGCCACAACCGTACGGGCCAAGCCAACTGACACGCTCCGGGGCGCGAGCCCGCGCGCGTCCAGCTCCGCACGGAGCGCCGCGGCCGGGGTCTCGGAGTCGATGACGAACGTATCCACGCGATTTTGCTGGACGACCGCCCCACTGAGCCGGTCGCCGAGAAGGACGACGGCGAGCCTCACTGGTCCGAGTCTCATCGTTATAAGGTCTGCGCGAAATTTACCACGAAATCCGGCAGTTTCCGCGCGATTCCAACCCGCTCAGCGCAGGGTGGACCACTCGAGGATGGGGACGGTGAGGGGGGTGCCCTGCGGCCGCTTCTGGACGATGGCGCTGACCCGTGCGGCGACGCGCCCGTCGACGATTCCCTGCGCCTCGATCCGGAAGGTCTGCGTCGTAGCGCGGAACCCCCGACCGCCGAACCGGCCGGGGGTCGTGTAGGGGGCGAGGCTGCGCGACTGCATGATCTCGCTGATCTCAGCGTCCGAAAGGCCGAGCGCCTGCATCGCGCACGGCGTCGCGGTATTGATGTTGACCTGGCCTGGGGTCTTCACGGTCACGACGTCCCGGAGGCCCGGCCGTTCCTCCGTGCCGTAGAAGATCGCCGGCTTCTCGAGCACGCCATGGATCTGCAGGAGCTCGGTGACCGACTCGAGGTTGGCGTTGTGCGCGCGGTAGGGCAGCGGGAGCTTCAGGTAGAAGTCCTCGCTCTCGGCGCCGTTGAGCCTGTGCGCTTCGTTCGCGTCGCGCCAGTCCTGGAGGGAGTCGCCGATGACGTCTCGGTCGCTCTTGTCGAGCCCCAGGCAGAAGTTCAGGAGGCGGTCGATGCGATCGGGGGTCGAGGTGTTGAGGTTGATCCGTGCCTCCTCGTCGGAGAGCCGGTACGAGTACTGGCCGCCCCCGAAGTCCACTTTCTCCCGGGGCAGCTGCGGCAGCGGGAGCCCGTCGCGCGTGTAGAAGGTGAGCAGCCCGTGCTCGTCGGGGGTGACGTACGCGGAGTCGCCGACGACCTCGCGCAGGGCCTGCGCGACCGCCGCTTCGGCCAGGTGGCTGGCACGGATCTGGTCTTTGTACGCGCGGACGGCGGAGGCCTCGAGCCGCATCGAGTAGGCGAACTCGGCGCCGACGACGCCCACGAGCGCCATCACGAGGAGGACGACGATCAGCGCGACCCCGCGCTCGGTCCTCATTCGGTCCCCACGCGGAGCGAGACGGTCAGTGGCGGCAGCGTTTGGGTCTGACCGTTGAGCGTGGTGCTGACCGTGATGCGGACGGCGCGCGGGAGGGTCTTGTCTTGCGCGCCGTCCCACGTATCCCGAAAATTGCCGCTCTCGTCCATATACCCCAGGGCGAGCGACGTGACCGTCGGGTCGTGGAAGGCGACCTCCGCCTCGGAGAACGGGTTCCGGTTCGGCAGCGCGCGCTGCCGGATGACGAGCCCGGGACGCTCCACGCTCTCGTCGAACGCGACGACGACCGCGGTGAAGGCGATGGGGACGGGAAACGGCGCCGGCGGCGCCTGTGCGACGAATTCGAGACGTGTCTCGCTCCCGGAGAACAGGAGCACCGAGTCCGGCGCCTCGCCGCGTGGTGCCGAGTATGGATGCGCCGAGCCCACGGTGCGCGCCAGCGAGAGCGCGACGCCGCGCACGTGCTGGTACGCCTCGGCGCGGTCCTCGCCTTGGCGCCACGCGCCGAGCGCCACGCGCATGCCGCCGAGGGCGATCACGAGGAGCGCACCGACGATCGCCAGCGCGATGAGCACCTCGAGCAGCGTGAAGCCGCGCGGACCGCGCGTCACGGGCGGGCTCCCGGCGTCTCCGGCGGTTGGGCCGAGGAGCGTAGCGTGGCGAGTTCGATCGAACGCGTGTCGCCCCAGCTCACCTTCACCGTGATCAGGTAGAGGTGCCACATCTCGGTGGCGGGTGTCCGGCTGAGCTCGGGCGTCGGAACGATCGTGATTGTCCGCTCCCACTTGTACGCGCCCTCGACCTCTTCCTGTCGCGCCTCGGCCGGCGTGACGACTTCGCGGATCTTCTGGTCGGCGAGCAGGATCGCCTGCTGGTGCTCGCCCGCCAGGCGGAGCAGCCGCAATCCCCCCGCAAACCCCTGGATCGCCGCGACCACCGCGAGGCTCAGGATCGTGAAGGCGACGAGTACCTCGAGCAGCGTGAACCCGCCCTCGCGGCGTGAGGGAATGGCGCCCCCGCGCCGGGCTCGGGGCACCCCTCCTCGACCACGACGGCTCTCAAGTGCGCCGCGTCGGGCCCTGCGCGGTGCGGCGCCCGCGCGCTGACTACACGGGTCTCGGAGGGGTGCCTCCGAGCCCGGCGCGGGGGCGCATCCCCAGCCACCCGCCTCGCGCCGCACCGTGGTGACGCCGCTCACTCGCGGACGCTCCGCACGCGGCCGGTGGCCGCGTCCACGGTCACGCGGTAGGTCGTGGCGCCCGAGGTGAGGCGGAACGCGCCGCCGCTCGACGTCCCCTCGGGCTCGAAGCGGACGACGAGCGTCGCGGGCGACGCCGGCTCGATGGTCAGGTGCTCCGAGAAGACACGCTTCTGGCGGATGGTTTCCTCGCCGACCACGACTGTCAACCGGTGCGCGTCCGGCTCGACCACGACGCGCTGGGGCTCCCGGCGGGTGATCGCCTGCTCGCGCGCGTGCCGGAAGAACGCGGCGAACCCTGCGACCTCCGCGCGCGTCCGGATGGCCTGAGTGCTACGGCCGATCGACGGGCCGACGAGCCCGACGGCGACCACGATGACGAGCAGCGTGACGACGACCTCGAGGAGCGTGAAGCCGCGCGATGCTACTGCTGCGCGCTCGCGTCCCATGACGTGATGTCGGCGTTCTCGCCTTCCCCGCCCGGCTGCCCGTCGCCGCCCTCGGACCAGAGGTCGTAGTCGCCGTGCTGGCCCGGGCAGCAGCGGTACTTGTAAGCGTTGCCCCACGGGTCCTTGGGTACGGCCTTCTTGAGATACGGGCCGTTCCAGTTGGCCACGCCCGGACTCCTCTGGAGCGCGTCGAGTCCCTGGCTTGTCGTCGGGTAGGAGCCGGCGTCGAGCCGATACTGGTCGAGCCCGGCGCCGAGTAGTTCGATCTGGGCTCGCGCCGCCGCCTGCTTGGACTGGCCGACGCGCCCGAACAGACGCGGGCCCACCAGGCCCACGAGCAGCCCCAGCACGATGATGACAACGAGCAGCTCGATCAGCGTGAACCCCCGTTGCCCCCGGCTCCGGACGGTTGCAACGGCTCTGATCGCGGACATGAAGAATTCCGGCGAGTGATCGCGGCGGGGCACGGGCGTGGCGACAGCCCGGGTGCCCGTGCCCTGTTCAATAGGAGCCGTCGTGGTCGAGGAGGGGTACTCCGAGCCCGGCGCAAACCGTGACGATCGGATCACAGCGGGATCTCGTTGATCGAGAAGATCGCGAGCAGCATGGCCACCACGATGAACGCCACGAGCACCCCCATGCCGAGGATGATGGCGGGCTCGAGGAGCCCGAGCACCCGTTTGAGCTCGATGCGCACGTCGTTCTCGAAGGTGTCGGCCACCTTGAGCAGCATCTCCTCGAGCCGCCCGGTCTCCTCGCCGACACGCACCATGTGCACCGCGAGCGCGGGGAACTTGCCCTCGGCCTGCATCCCCGCCGCGATCGTGCCGCCGCGCGTCACGCCGTCGGCCAGCCGCCCGATGGCGCGGCCGATCGCCTGGTTGGTCATCATGTCGCCGACGACGGCGAGCGCGCCCATGACCGGCACGCCGCTCTTGAGCATCGTGCCGAGCGTGCGCGCGAAGCGCGCGGTCTCCACCCGCATCGCGAGCCGCCCGATGAGCGGGAGCCGGAGCACCGTCTGGTCCCACGCGAGGCGGCCCTCGGGCGTCCCCGTCGACACCCGCCACGCGAGGACCGTCGCGAGGATCGCGAGGAGCAGCACCCACCAGTAGTGCTGGAAGCCCGCGCTGACCGACAACAATATCTGCGTCGGGAGCGGCACGGCCTGGCCGAGGTCGGCGAAGATCGTGGCGAAGCGCGGGATCACGAACGTCATGAGGAACACGATTGCGCCGATGCCGACCGAGAAGATCACCAGGGGGTAGGCGAGCGCCGAGACGAGCGCGTCGGTGAACGCGGCGCGCGTCTCGAGGAACTCGGCGAGGCGCCGCAGCGTGACCTCGAGGACGCCGCCCTTCTCGCCCGCACGTACCATGTTGATGTACAGGCGCGAGAACGGGCGGGGGTGGTGCTTGGCGAGCGCCTCGCTGAGCGATGAGCCGCCGCGTACGCTGTTGAGCAGATCGCCGACGATCGCCTTCACGCGCGGGTTGGGCGCGAGCTCCTCCTGGATCGCCAGCGCGCGGTCGAGCGGGAGCGCCGCCTCGACCAGAGTCGCGAGCTGCTGGGTGAGCGCGAGCAGGTCACGCTGGCCGACGCGCGCGGAGACGCCGAACGCGAGCCAGCGCGCGCGCTCGGCGTGGGGGACCACGCGGATCGGGAAGTAGGAATCTTTCTGGAGGCGCTCGACGACGGCCCGCGCGTCGGGCGCCTCCATCACGCCGTCGATGGTCTGGCCCCGTCGGTCGGCCGCCTGATAGACGAAGACGGGCATCTGGACTAGGCGTCTTCCTGGGTGACGCGGAGGATTTCCTCGACGGTCGTCACGCCCTCGCCGGCCTTGAGCCAGCCGTCCATCCGGAGGGTGACCATGCCCCCCTCGATCGCGTGGCGGCGGATGTCGCGGGTCGGCGCGCGCCGTAGGATGAGGCTGCGCGCCTCTTCGGTGATCGGGAACAGCTCGTAGATGCCGGTGCGCCCGCGGTAGCCGGTCCCGCGGCACTCGTCGCAGCCGCGTCCGCGGTAGAGCCGCCGGTCGCCCGCGCCCTCGATCCCGAGCGCCTCGAGGTCGGCGGCGCTGGGCGTGTCGGGGACGCGGCAGGCGGTGCAGATCCGCCGCACGAGCCTCTGGGCGAGGACGCCTTCGAGCACGGAGGCGACCAGATAGGCCTCCACGCCCATATCTTGCAGTCGCGTGATCGCGCCGGGCGCGTCGTTCGTGTGGAGCGTCGAGAAGACCAGGTGGCCGGTGAGCGCCGCCTGGATAGCGATCTCCGCGGTCTCGAGGTCGCGGATCTCGCCGATGAGGATCACGTCCGGGTCCTGCCGGACGATGTGCCGGAGCCCCGTGGCGAACGTGAGCCCGATCTTCGGCTTCACGGGGATTTGGTTGACGCCCTTGAGCTGATATTCGACCGGGTCCTCGACCGTGATGATCTTTCGGTCGGGCAAGTTGATCTTGTCGAGCGCCCCGTAGAGCGTCGTCGTCTTGCCGGAGCCCGTCGGCCCGGTGACGAGCACGATACCGTGCGGGCGCTTGATGAGCGACTCGAAGTGCCGGAGCGTGCCCGGCGCGAAGCCGAGCTTCTCGAGCGCCAGGAACACGCTCGAGCGGTCGAGCAGCCGCATGACGATCGACTCGCCATGCACGGTCGGGATCGTGGAGACGCGGATGTCCACCCGCCGGCCGGGGACCGTCACGCGGATGCGCCCGTCCTGGGGCAGCCGCCGCTCGGCGATGTTCATCTCCGCCATGAGCTTGATGCGCGAGGTCACCGCGGCCTGCAGTCGCCGCGGCGGCGCCTCCTGGTCGAACAGGATGCCGTCCAGGCGGTAGCGGATCCGGAGCGTGTCCTCGAAGGGCTCGATGTGGATGTCCGAGGCCTGGGCGGCGATCGCATTCTCGATGAGGAGGTTCACGAGCCGGACGACCGGCGCCTCGAACGCCATGTCACGGAGCTGGTTGACGTCCTCCTCGCCTTCACCCTTGCGCTCGTCTTCCATGCCGTCGACGATCCGTTGGAGCGGCGTGGCCGCTCCGTCGTACGTCCGGTCGATCGCCTCGGTGATCGCCTCCGCGGAGCTGACGACCAGCTTCACCGCGAGCCCGGTGAACTGGCGGAGGTCGTCCACGACGACCGGGTTCAGCGGGTCGGCCGTGGCGACGGTCAGCTGGCCGTTCTCGACGCTCACGGGGCACACGGCGTACTGCCGGAGGTACTTTGCCGAGAGGTTCTTGACGATGGGCAGCGGCGACGGCAGCTCGTCGCGGGACAGATAGGCGAGGTTCTGCTGCTGCGCGAGCGCACGCAGCACCTCCTCGCTCTTGACCGCGCCGAGCGCCACGAGCGCCTCGCCCAGGCGCTCGCCGGTCGTCTTGGCGCGCGCGAGGGCTTCCTCCACGACGTCAGGGGTGGTCAGGCGTTCCTGGACCAGGATCTCGCCGAGACGGCGAAGAAGCGCTGCGATGACCATGCTATGCTCGCGTGACCATGTTAGCATACCTGACCTTCGCGACGGTCGCGGCGGCCGCCGATCTCGCGGGCGCCGTGCTCGTCGTGACCGCCCACCGGAAGGGGCAGGCGCCGCTCCGGTACTTCGTCGCCGCCGGGGCCGGCTTCATGCTCGCGGCGGCATTCGTCCGGATGCTGCCCGAGAGCGCTAACATCCCGCACGCCTTCCTCTTCGTCCTCATCGGCTACTTCGGCATTCACCTCTTCGAGCACACGGTCGCGCCCCACTTCCACTTCGGCGAAGAGGTGCATCCCGAGGCGCTCCTCGATCCCGCGGCGGGCTGGCTCGCGCTGCTCGGCCTCGGCGTGCACACGCTCTTCGACGGCGTCGCGATCGCCGCCGGCTTCATGATCGGCCCCGCGCTCGGCGCGCTCCTCTCCATGGCCGTCTTCCTCCACAAGGTGCCCGAGGGCTTCACGATCGCGTCGATCATGCTCGCCGGCGGGCACTCGCGCGCGGCGGCGGTCGGCGCGGGTGCGACGCTCGGCGCGCTGACGATCGCCGGCGCGATCGCGACCGGCTTCGTCGCCGAGCACCACGTGGGGTATGCGCTCGCCGTGTCCGCCGGCGTCACGATCTACGTGGCCGCGTCGGACCTGATTCCGGAAGTGAACCGGGAGGGCGGCCCCGCGCTGGGCTGGACGGTCTTCGCGGGCCTGGCCCTGTTCGCGTTGTCCGACTGGCTCCTCGCCCCGCTCGGCGGGCGCTGATTAGCGCGCGCACCGCCGTGCTATCCTGCCCGCCATGAGCGTGCGAGCAGCGCTCGTGCTGCACGGTCCCAACCTCAACCTCCTCGGCTCGCGGGAGCCGTCGGTCTACGGGCGCGTGACGCTCGCGCAACTCGACCGCCTGATCCGCGAGCACGCCCGGCGCCGAGGCATGCGCGTCGAGTGCCGTCAGTCGAACGTCGAAGGCCAGCTGGTCGACTGGCTACAGTCGGCGGAGGGCGCGGGCTTCGGCGGCGTCATCCTCAACCCCGGCGCGTACACTCACTACTCGATCGCGCTGCGGGACGCCGTCGCCTCCATCAAGCTCCCGGTCGTCGAAGTTCACCTCTCCAACGTGCACGGGCGCGAAGAGTTTCGCCGCCACTCGGTGATCGCCGCCGTCGCGCGCGGCCAGATCTCGGGCTTCGGCACGCAGAGCTACTTGCTCGGGCTCGACGCGCTCGCGGCGCTCGCGCGCGCGCGTCCGCTTGCGCGCGCCCGTCGGTGAATCGCCGCATCCGCGCCGCCGTCTAACCGGCGACGTGCGCGGGGCGCGCGGGTGATCCGTGCCGGACCTCGACGATCTCGCCCTGGTCGAGCGTTGCCGCTCGGGCGACGTCACGGCGTTCGAGCCGCTGGTCCAGAAATACCGTCAACGGGTCTACCGCCTCGCGTTCAACGTCCTGCGGGACACGGAGGAGGCGTGGGACGTCGCCCAGGAGGCGTTCATCCGCGCGTGGGAAGGGCTCCCGTCGTTCCGGCGACAGTCGGCCTTCTACACGTGGCTGTTCCGAATCACCATGAACGTCGCGTCCGATCGCGCCCGAGCGCGGGCCGCGCGCGGGCGGGCCTTTGGGACCGAGCGCGTCGACGAGGAGCAATGGGACCGCGAGCTGATCGACTCGGGTGAGGCGCCCGACGCGCGTGCGGCGCGCGCCGAGGAGCGGCGGCGAATCGAGCGCGCGCTCGACGCTTTGCCGGAGCATCACCGCGCGATTATCATGTTGAGTGATCTCGAGGGCCTCTCGTACCGCGAGATCGCAGAGGTGCTGGGGATCCCGATGGGAACCGTCATGTCGCGTCTGCACCACGCGCGCAAACGCCTGCGCGCGGCGCTCCGCCCCCTGCTCGGCGTCGTGCTCGCCCTGCTGGCGCTCCTCGGCACGACCCCCGTGGCGGCGCAGCAGATCGTGCTCTTCGGGACCCGCGTCGTTCTCGCCAGCGACACGCCGCCGCCGCCCGGCATGCGGCTCGCGCCCGCGGGGCCGGACGAGCGCCTCCAAAGCTTCCTGCCGAAGCTCCGGCAGCTTTTCCGCTACAAGGAATACACGTCGCTCGAGCGCTACCGGGCCGAGGTGCCTGTCGGCGCGACCCAGCGCTGGCCCGTACCCGGCGACCGCCAGCTCGAAGTCACGCCGGAGAGTGTCCGGGGGGCCACGCTGAAGCTCAACGTGCGCCTCACACGCGGAAGTCTCACCGAGGTCACGACCAACATCCAGACGCAGTCGGGCAACCCCGCGGTCATCGGCGGGCCTCGCTACGGTGACGGTACGCTCATCATCATCGTGTGGGGCCACCCCAACCCGTGATCGGAGCGTAGGGTGAGCACAGGCGAGGAGCGATACTTCCAGGAGCGGGCCCGGATCGAGCAGGGCCACACGAAGTACCGCGAGAAGCTTCGCGAGGAAGGCAAGCTCTTCGTCCGCGACCGCCTGAAGCTCCTCCTCGACCCCGGCTCCGACTTCCAGGAGGACTGGCTCTTCGCGCGCTCGCAGGAGCCCGACACGCCGGCGGACGGCGTCGTGACGGGGGTCGGCCGGGTCGGCGGCCGCCCGGTGTGCGTCATGGCCAACGACTACACGGTCAAGGCCGGCTCGTGGGGCGAGAAGACCGTGCAGAAGATCGTGCGCATCCAGGAGAAGGCCGCGCGCCTCCGCGTGCCCCTTCTATACCTTGTGGACGCCGCCGGCGGTCGCATCTCGGAGCAGATCAAGATCTTCCCCGGGCGCTTCCACGCGGGGCGCATTTTCTACAACGAGGTGCAGCTCTCGGGCGTCGTGCCCCAGGTCTGCATCCTGTTCGGCCCCTCGCCGGCGGGCTCGGCGTACTTGCCGGCCCTCACCGACGTCGTGATCATGGTGGACGGCAAGGCGTCGCTCTACGTCGGCAGTCCGCGGATGGTCGAGATGGCGATCGGCGAGAAGACGACGCTCGAGGAGCTCGGCGGCGCGCGGATGCACTGCGAGGTCTCCGGGTGCGGCGACGTGCTCGCGGCGTCCGATGAGGAGGCGATCGAGCTTGCCAAGCACTACCTCGGGTACATGCCTCAGTCGTACCGGGAGCTGCCGCCCACGCGCGACGCCATCGACCCCAAGGCCGGCAGGTCGATCGACGAGATCGTGCCCTACGACCAGCGGAAGTATTTCGACATGTACGAGGTCATCGACCGTGTGGTGGACGCGGGGTCGTGGTTCGAGATCAAGCGCCTCTTCGCGCGCGAGATCATCGTCGGCTTGGCGCGCCTCGGCGGCCGGCCCGTCGGGATCGTCGCCAACCAGCCGAAGGTGAAGGGGGGCGTCCTCTTCGCGGACTCCGCCGACAAGGCGGCGCGGTTCATCTGGCTCTGCAACGCCTACAACATCCCCCTCGTGTACCTCGCCGACGTCGCCGGGTTCATGGTCGGGACCAAGGTCGAGCGCGAGGGGATCATCCGCCACGGCGCGAAGATGATCTTCGCGACCTCGCAGGCGACCGTGCCGAAGATCTCGGTGATCGTCCGCAAGTGCTACGGTGCCGGGCTGTACGCGATGTGCGGGCCGGCGTTCGAGCCCGACGCGGCGCTCGCGCTCCCGCAGGGGCAGATCGCGATCATGGGGCCCGAGCCGGCCGTGAACGCGGTCTACTACAACAAGATCATGGAGCTGCCCGAGAGCGAGCGCGCGGCCTACGTGAAGGCGAAGCGCGAAGAGTACGCGCGAGACGTCGACATCGCCAAGCTCGCCTCGGAGATGCTCGTGGACGACATCGTGCCGGGCTCGGTGCTCCGCGACGAGCTGCTGAAGCGCCTCGCGTACGCGCAGACCAAGGTCCACGAATTCCCGCCGCGCCGCAACGGCGTCTACCCGGTGTAGCGCCGCCCGGCGTTCCCGGTGGCGCGCTAGGGGAGAAACCAGCCGCCGATCACGCTGATCACGAAGAAGATGGCGGCGGCCGCGACGATGACTGTCGCCGCATACCCCACGACGTTCTGTTGGGGCACCCTCATGAGCACGGGCGCACCCAGGTAGAGGAGGTAGAGGCTGTAGAAGCCCAGGAGCACCAGGAAGTCCAGCGCCGGGATCAGGCGGAAGCCGCCGGCCAGCAAGGCGGGGGTGCTGGAATAGGCCGCAAGCTTGAACGCCTGGCGCTGATCCTCCCAGCCCGAGAAGAATGGGGTCAGGCGCTCGATGATGACCGCGAGCACGTAGATGCCGATCAGGCTGGAGACGTACGTCACGACGGCCTGGGTGATGGAGTTGCCGAATGCCACGCGGTAGTGCCCCGTCACGGGGTTACCATAGCCGATCACTGAGAGCCCGACGACCGAGGCCAGGGGGCCGATGGCTGCCAGCGGGGCGACGTACGACAGGTACAACTCGCTCATACGCGAGCGCTCCCCGGCGATCACCGTCCACTCCTCTTGTGGCCGCAGCAAGATATTCGTGACCCGATCTTGTAGGCTCATCCCGTCCCTCCTTTCGCATTCCTGATCGAAACCGGGACGTCCGATCTAAGCTTTCGGGCCCTGTCGCGGAATTGAATGACCCCGGCACTCAAGCCCGTTCGCCGCTCCCCACGCAGTCGGCGTGTGGATCGACACGGCGAAGCCTCCGGCGAGCGCGTAGGCGACACCACCGGCTCGAGCGCCTCGGCGATGCGACGGAGCTCAACATAGAGGTCGAGCACCGCCGTCCACTCTAACACCGAGCGCGCTAGGGTCCCGACCAGACGAAGGCGGAGTAGTGGCCGTTGCGGCCGGTGTGGTTCCAGTTGAGGCCGTGGTCCCGGTAGGACATCCGGACGGCGCGCGCGGCGGCCAGCCGGGTGGAGACCGGGTGCCTGACGTTGTCGATCCAGGTCTCGGTGTCGGGCTGGCGCCCCTCGATACCCTCGATCTCCACCTCCAGGTGATCCCCGATGCGCGCCGAGCGCCGCCGGCCGTCCTTGCCGAACTCGATGGGCGCCACACGCGTCGGCAGCCGCTTGGTCGCGAGGCCCCAGAGTACCCCGAGGACGCCGCCGGCGTGACCGGTGAAGATCTGTTCCAGCGCGCGGCGCTGCCCGTCGCTCGCCCGCTGGTCGAGGTAAGCGCCGATGGTCCAGTTCCCCTCGCCCATCGGGCCGGGGGTGTGGATGACGAGCGCGGCATGGGTGCCGCCGAGGTCGAGCCGGCCATACTGACCTCGCTCGATGCGGAAGACCAGGGGTACATCGCAGTGACCCTCGGTCGGTCGCGCCGTTGCGCCGCCTCGCGCGTTGCGCGGCCCCAAGAGACAGGGACACAGAACCTCGCAGTTGCAGTTCTCGAGGTACTCGCCTTCGATCCGCCAGGGCTCTGCCATGGTTCGCGTGCGCCTCCGAAGTGCCGTCGAGTCCCGCGATTGTTGCTGCAGGGCCGAGCCCGTGTCAACGACAAGCCGTTCCACCGTGCTAGCATCGCCGGGTGACGGGCCTTGCCCTTGCTGTGCGCTTCCTGACGATCGTGCCGCTGCCGGGGCGCACGGCGCACGACGTGGACGCGCTCGGACGCGCGGCGGTCTGGTTCCCGGTCGTCGGGCTCGGCATTGGGTTCGTGCTGGTCGGCGTCGAGCGCGTGACGAGTGTCCTCTTCCCCTCGCTCCTCGCCGCGCTCCTCACGGTGACCGCGTGGAAGGTCTTGACCGGCGGCCTCCACCTCGACGGCCTGGCGGACTGCCTCGACGGCCTCGTCGGTCGCGACGCCGAGCACCGGCTCAGCATCATGCGCGACAGCCGTATCGGCGCCTTCGGCGCGATCGGTCTCATCCTCTTCCTGCTTCTCGAGATCGCCGCGGTCGCCGAACTCCCGGCCGGCCTGCGCTGGCGCGCGCTCCTCGTTCTGCCGTCGCTCGCCCGGGCGACCCCGCCCCTCCTCGCGCGGTGCTTTCCGCCGGCGAGGGTCGAGGGCCACGGCGCTGCGTTCCGAGCCGGCCTCCGCGCGAGCGCGGCGCCGATCGCCCTCGCGCTGGCCCTGGTCCTTGCCTGGCTGGGGCTCGGCGTCGCCGGGCTCCTCGTCGCTGCGGCAGCCATCGTGGCCGCCCTCGGGCTCGCGGGCTTCATGGCCGCACGCCTCGCGGGGGTCACGGGCGACGTGCTCGGCGCGGCGGTCGAGGTCGCCGAGTTGGCGGGGCTCCTCGCGGTGTCGGCATGGGCGCACGTCAAACCCTGATCTACCTCCTGCGCCACGGCGAGGTGGTCCTCGCCGAGACGCGCCGGTTCATCGGCCACCTCGACGTGCCGCTCTCCGCGCACGGCGAGCGGCAGAGCCGGGCGCAGGCCGCGCGGCTCGCCGGCGCCCGGCTCGCCGCGGTGTTCACGAGCGATCTCGAGCGCGCGCGCCGCACCGCGGAGATCATCGCCTCGCCGCACGGGCTCACCCCGACCATGATCCCTGCGCTGCGGGAGATGGCGATGGGCCGCTGGGACGGGCGGACTGCCGAGGAGATCCGGCGCAGCGAGCCGGCAGCATTTGCGGACTGGATGGCGCGCGTCGGCGAGGTCCCGTTCCCGGAGGGCGAGAGCGTTCCCGACCTCCGCGCCCGCGCCTGGCCCGCGTTCGTAGCGATCGTGGCCGCGCACGCGGGTGAGTCCATCGCCATCGTCGCTCACGGCGGGACGAACCGCGCGCTGCTCTGCACCGCGCTCGGGCTCGAGCTCCACCGGATTCTCGCGCTCGGTCAGGACTACGGCGCGCTGAGCGTGCTGGAGCGCGTCGCCGAGGGGTGGCGCCTCGCGCGGCTCAACGAGCCGCCGATGCTATAATGCGCGCGCTTTCTGAGCCACCATTTGGAATGAAAGGCGACATGCGAAGCGGAGCCGGGGCGCACCTCGTCTCAGGCCGCCCGCCGAACGCGCCGGGCTCGCGGCCCCCGTTACAATGACGCCCGCTCCCGACCGGCTGCTCGCGATGTACGCCGGGATGCTTCGCGTGCGCCTCTTCGAGGAGCGCGTGCGCGAGCTCTTCGCCGGCGGCAGGATCCCGGGCTTCCTCCACACGTCGGTCGGCCAGGAAGCGGTCGCTGTGGGCGTGTGCGCGGCGCTGCGCCCGGACGACTACGTGCTCTCGACCCACCGAGGCCACGGTCACCTCGTGGCCAAGGGCGGCTCGCTTCGCGGCCTCATGGCCGAGCTCTACGGCAAAGCCAACGGGATCTGCCACGGCAAGGGCGGTACGATGCACATCGCCGACGCGTCGGTCGGGTACCTCGGCGCCAACGGCGTTCTCGCCGCCGGATGCGTGCTGGCGCCGGGCGTGGGGCTCTCGATCAAGCACCGGAGGTCGGGTCAGGTGGTCGTCGCGTTCTTCGGCGACGGCGCCGCCAACCGCGGCCCGTTCCACGAGGGCGTGAACCTGGCCGCGCTCTGGAAGCTTCCGGTCATCTTCGTCTGCGAGAACAACCGCTGGGCCTCGACCAGCGCCCACGCGCTCTCAACGGCGGGCGGCTCGATCGCGGCGCGCGCGGCGGGCTACGGCATCCCGGGCGAGTCGATCGACGGCAACGACGTGCTGGCGGTGTGGGACGCCGTCACGCAGGCCGCCGCACGGGGGCGGCGCGGCGACGGGCCGTCGCTCGTCGAGGCGCACACGATCCGTTGGGTGGGGCACTTCGAGGGTGATCCGCAGGCGTACCGCTCGAAGGAGGAGGTTGCCGCAGGACGGCGCACGGATCCAGTCGCGCGCCTCGAGCGCCTCCTGAGAGACGCAAAGGTCCTCGACGACGCCCACGCGCAGCGGGTCCGCGACGGGATCGTTGCCGAGATCGACGACGCGGTCGCCCACGCCGAGGCGAGCCCGCTGCCCGAGCCTCACGAGGCGCTGACCGACCTCTTCGCTTCGTACCCCTGGCGCGACTGACGTGCCCAGCATGGACTTCGGCGACGCGCTCAACAAGGCACTCCGCGAGGAGATGCGGCGCGACCCGCGCGTGTTCTGTATCGGCGAGGACATCGTGCTCGGCGTGCCCTTCGGCGTCACGAAGGGGCTCTGCGAGGAGTTTGGGCCCGAGCGGGTCCTGAACGCGCCGATCTCCGAGGCGGCGATCGTCGGCTCGGCGATGGGCGCGGCGATGACGGGCCTCGTCCCCGTCGTGGACATGCACTTCGCCGACTTCGTCACGTGCGCCATGGACGAGGTCGCGAACCAGATCGCGAAGTCGCGCTACATGTTCGGCGGCCAGATCGACTGCCCGATCACGCTGCGGATGCCGTACGGCATCGGCCGATCCGGGGGCGGTCACCACTCGAACTCGGTGGAGGCGTGGTTCGTCAACATCCCGGGGCTGAAGCTCTGCATTCCGTCCACGCCCGCCGACGCCTACGGACTGCTCACGACGGCGATCCGCGATCCCGATCCGGTGCTCGTGTTCGAGCACCGCGGCCTCTACCGGGTCACGGGTGAGGTGGGCGACGCGGAGACGCTCGTCCCGCTGGGCTCGGCGGACGTCAAGCGGCCCGGGCGCGACGTGACCGTCATCGCCACGGCCCGGATGGTGCACGAGAGCCTCGCGGCGGCGCGCCGACTCGCCGAGGATGGCATCGAGGTCGAGGTGGTGGACCCACGGAGCCTCGTGCCCCTCGACCGGGCCACGCTCGCGGACTCGGTGCGGCGCACGCACCGCGTCGTCATCGCCGAGGAAGGGCCGATGCGCGGGTCCACGGGGGCGTGGCTCGCGTGGGTGATCATGGAGGAGTGCTTCGACGATCTCGACGCGCCGATCGCGCGCGTCGCCGGCCCCAACGTGCCGATCCCGTTCAGCCCGCCGCTCGAGGCCTTCGCGACACCGAAGGCTGAGGACGTCGAGGCGGCCGTACGCCAGGTCGTGAAGTAGGCGCCCGCGCGGCGCCGGAGGAGTGTGCCATGCGCCGATTCGTCCCGCTGCTCGCCCTCGCCCTCGTCGTCGTCACCGCCCAGCCCTCCGCGGCGCAGAGGACCGGCGGTGTCCTCAAGGCCGGAATGATCGGCGAGCCGCCGTCGCTGGACATCCACTGGACGACGGCGGTGATCACGCAGCAGATCACTTGGCACGCGGTCGAGACCCTCTACACGTACGACCGTGTCTTCAACGTCGTGCCGATGCTCGCCGAGGGCCACACGGTGGCCGACGGCGGCCGCCGTTACACGATCCGCCTCCGCAAGGGCGTCAAGTTCCACACCGGCAAGGAGATGACCTCTGCCGACGTCGTGGCCTCGCTGATGCGCTGGGGGAAGATGGCGGGCACGGGCAAGGCGATGTGGAAGAACGTCGAGGCGGTGGAGGCGAAGGACCCGCTGACCGTCGTGATCCACATGAAACAGCCGTCGGGCGTGCTCCTGGCGGCGCTCGCGCGCCCGAACAACGGCGCCGCGATCTTCCCGAAGGAGATCGTGGACGCGGCCGGCGAGAACCAGATCAAGGAGCCGGTGGGTACCGGGCCGTTCCGCTTCGTCGAGCACAAGCCGGACCGCCACATCAAACTGGCGCGCTTCAAGGAGTACGTCGCGCGGAGCGAGGCGCCCGACGGCTACGGCGGCAAGCGCACCGCCTACGTGGACGAGATCCTCTTCATCCCCGTGCCGGACGTCGCCGTGCGCCTCGCGGGCGTCGAGTCGGGCGACTATCACTTCTCGCAGCAGATCAAGCAGGACCAGTACGACCGGGTCAAGACGATTCCCGCGGTCGTCGCGTCCGTCGTCAAGCCCTACGGCTGGTCCACCGCGGTGCTGAACCACAAGCAGGGCATGATGACCGACAAGCGGCTGCGCCAGGCGTTCCAGGCCGCGCTCGACATGGAGCCGATCATGGCCGCCGGCTTCGGCCACAAGGATTTCTACCGGCTCGATCCGGGCCTCCTTTACGTCGAGCAGACCGGCTGGCACACGAAGTCCGGCGGCGAGGCGTACAACCAGCACAGTCGCGCGAAAACGCAGCAGCTGCTGAAGGAGGCTGGCTACGCGGGCCAGCCCGTGCGCTGGGTCACGACGCAGGAATATCAGTGGATGTACAAGAATGCGCTCGTGTCCAAGCAACAGCTCGAGGAGGCCGGCTTCAGGGTGGACCTCCAGGTGGTCGACTGGGCGACGCTCGTCCAGCGGCGCAACAAGCCGGAGCTGTGGGACGTCTTCTCGACGGGCTTCACCTTCACCCACGAGCCGGCGTTCGCCACGGCGGTGGACTGCAACTGGCCTGGCTGGTGGTGCCAAGAGGAGAAGAACCGGCTGATGGAGTCGATGCTCACCGAGCTCGATCCCAAGAGGCGCCGCGCGATCTGGGAGCGCGTGCAGGTGCTCTTCTACGAGGACGTCGGCCGGATCAAGTTCGGCGACTACTTCCCGCTGGACGTCCTGCGCAAGGAGATGCGCGGCTTCCAGCCGTCGCCCGAGCTGTTCCTCTGGAACGTCTGGCTCGACAAGTAAGCCTCCGCGGTGAAGACGTACGTCGTCCGCCGGCTGCTGGCGCTGATCCCCGTCGCGCTCGTCGTCGCGACGGTCGCCTTCGTGCTGATCCACTTGGCGCCGGGCGATCCGGCCTCTGTCATCGCCGGGCCCTACGCGTCGGCCGAGGACGTCCAGAGGCTCCAGCACCAGCTCGGTCTCGACCAGCCGCTCTGGATCCAGCTCGCGCGCTGGTACGGGCGGCTGCTGCGCGGCGACGTGGGCGACTCGATCTTCCTGCGCAAGCCCGTGCTCGACGCGATCGCCGACCGCGTCGAGCCGACGCTGCTCCTCACGGTCTTCGCCACGGTCGTGGCGGTGCTCATCGGCGTGCCGGCCGGGATCGTCTCCGCCCACCGGCACAACACGGCGGCGGACCAGACGGTGATGGTCTTGGCCCTCGTCGGCATCTCGGTCCCGAACTTCCTGCTGGGGTTGCTGCTGATCCTGTTCTTCTCGGTCCAGCTCGGCTGGTTCCCGGTGGCAGGTTACTCGCCACTCGAGTACGGCTGGGCGAAGACGCTCCGCTCGCTCGTCCTGCCGGCGTTCGCCCTTGGGGTGGTGCAGTCGGGCCTCATCGCCCGGATCACGCGATCCGCGATGCTCGACGTCCTGCGCGAGCAGTTCATCCTGGCGGGCCGGGCCAAGGGGCTCGGTGAGCCCGCGCTGGTCTACAAGCATGCGCTCAAGAACGCGATGATCCCGACGATCACCATCATCGGCATCAGCTTCGCGATCCTCATTGGCGGCGCCATCGTCGTGGAGACCGTGTTCAACATCCCGGGGCTCGGCCGCCTCATCATCTCCGCCGTGCTCCGCCGTGACTATCCGGTAATCCAGGGAGTGGTGCTCTGCATCGCCGGAGTCTACATGCTGATCAACCTCGCCGTGGATCTCTCGTACCCCCTCTTCGATCCGCGGGTGCGGTACCAGTGAGCGTCATCGCTCTCCCCCGCGAGGCGCCGGCGGCGCGCACCACGCCGCGCTGGCTCGTGCTGCTCGCACGGCGACGCACGACGCTCGTCGGAGCGACACTGATGGTCGCGGTGGTGGCGATCGGGCTCGGAGCGCCCCTGTTTGCGGGGAGCCCGACCCACATGGACGTGGCCGCGCGCCTCACGCCGCCGAACCGGGCCCACTGGTTCGGCACCGACGATGTCGGGCGCGACGTCTTCAGCCGGGTGATCCACGGCGCGCGCCTGTCGGTGCTGGTGGGAGCGGCGGTCGTCGTGTTCTCGTTCGTCGTCGGGGTGCTCTCCGGCCTCTTCGCCGGCCACTACCCCCGCCTCGACAACCCGATCATGCGGGTCATGGACGGGCTCATGGCGTTCCCGGCGATCGTGCTGGCGATCGCGCTCATGGCGTCACTCGGGCCGAGCGTCGTGAACGTCATCATCGCGATCGGCGTGGTCTACTCGCCGCGGGTCGCGCGCGTCGTGCGCGGCTCGGTCTTGGTCATCCGCGAGACCGCCTACGTCGAGGCCGGTCGCGCGCTAGGCGCCTCCGACCTCACGCTGATGGGGCGGCACATCCTGCCGAACTGTCTGTCGCCCGTGATCGTGCAGGGAAGCTTCGTCTTCGCCGCCGCGGTCCTCACCGAGGCCGCGCTCTCGTTCCTGGGCGTGGGCGTACCCCCCTACGTGCCGTCGTGGGGGAACACCCTGTCGGAGGGGCGCCTCTACATCCAGCAGGCCCCGTGGCTCGTCCTGTACCCCGGGGCGGCGATCATGCTGACCATCTTCGCCCTCAACCTGTTCGGCGACGGCCTGCGCGACCTGCTCGACCCGAAGATCCGGGGGCTCCAGACCGAGCGCCAACGCGCCACCTGAGGAGACCGTCATGCCTCCACACAAGAGAGCCTATCGTCCGGTTGTCATGGGTAGGCGCGGCGCCGTCGCCTCCGCGCACCCGCTCGCGTCGATGGCGGGGATCCAGATGCTGCTCGCCGGCGGTAACGCGGTCGACGCGGCGGTCGCCGTCGCCGCGACCCTCAACGTCGTCGAGCCGTTCATGTCAGGCGTCGGCGGGGTCGGCCTGATGCTGCTCTCGCGCGGGTCCCAACGCCACGTCCTCGACTTCATCGGGCGAGCCCCGCGCGCCGCCGATCCCGCGGCGTGCACCGACGACGAGCTGGCCGGTGGCCCGAAGTCCTGCGCGACTCCGGGAAACCTCGGCGGCTGGCTCGTCGCGCTCGAGCGGTTCGGCTCGATGGACCCGGCGCGCGTGCTCGCGCCGGCGATTGCGCTCGCGGAGCAGGGCGTGCCTCTGACATTCAAGAACGTGGACTTCTTCGAGGCGGCGCGTGCCACCCTCGGGCGCTCGCGGGAGGCAGAGCGCCTCTACCTCGGCAACGGCGGCCTGCGGCCCGGCGCCGTCGTCACCTACAAGGAGCTGGCCGCGACACTCCGCCAGGTCGCGGAAGGCGGGAGCGACGTCTTCTACCGAGGGCCGATCGCCAAGGCGATCGCCCGCGCGGTGCGCGAGGCGGGCGGCTGGCTCGACGAGGAGGACCTCGCGGCGCTCGCGCCCGAGTGGCGGGAGCCCGCGACGATCGCGTACCGCGACCACCAGGTGTCCTCGGTTCCCCCGCCCTTCTCAGCCTTCCAGATGCTCGAGACGCTGAACGTCCTCGAGGGTTACGACGTCGCGGCGTGGGGCCACAACTCCGTGGAGTACCTCCACCACCTGATCGAGGCGGTCAAGCTCGCCTCCGCCGACCGCCTCGCCTACGCCTACACGCCCGAGGTCCCGATCGGAGGGCTTCTCTCGAAGGCGTACGCGGCGTCCCAGCGCGCGCGCATCGACCCCGTGCGGGCGGGCCGGAGCGAGGGCGAGATCTTCCACCGCGAGAAGCTCCCGACTCAGATCCTCGAGGGTCACCCGGCGCACTTCGTGAACGAGCACACCACCCACTTCGCCTGCGCCGACGCGAGCGGCACCGTCGTCACCGTCACGCAGACGCTCGGCGTGCCGTTCGGCTCGGGCTTCGCCGTGCCCGGCACGGGGATCGTGCTGAACAACATTTTGAAATGGATGGACCGCGACCCCGAGTCGCCCAACGTCCTGCGCGCGGGGCGCCGGGCGGGGACCATGATGTCACCGACGCAGGTTTTCAGGGACGGCGCGTTCGCGATGTCCATCGGCACGCCGGGCTCCTACGGCATCCTCCAGACGACGCCGCAGATGCTCCTGAACGTCCTCGAGTTCGGGATGAACATCCAGGAGGCGATCGAGGCGCCGCGCGTGCGCATCTATCGCGACCGCCGGATCGACGCCGAGGCGCGGATTCCCGCTGACACGCGCGCGGCGCTCGCGGGACGCGGCCACCAGGTCAACGTGATCGACGAGTGGTCCTGGATCGTGGGCGGCGGGCAGGGGATCGTGCGTGACCGCGAGTCGGGTGCCCTGATGGCCGGCGCCGACCCGCGCCGCGACGGCTACGCGCTGGCGATCTGAACGGCTCGCCGACGCGTCAGACGCGCGGCAGGAACCTCTCGATCAACGCGGGCGCGCCTTGGAGCGAGACGACGCGCGCCGTCTGCGCCATGAGCAGCGCCCCCGCGACGGCGAGGGCGACCAGCGCCCCGAACCTGGCGGTGCGCGGCCAGACGCGCTGACGGCCCGCGAACTCCTCGATCATGATCGACCGTGGCCGCCGGCTACCCAGCCCGGCCGCCAGGCGATGCTCGAAGCTCCGACGACGCTCCTCCGCAGTCAGTTGACTCATCGCTTGAACCCTCCTCCTGCGGCGCAATAGGAACGCCAAAAGCCAAGTGCCCTTAGATTCTGAAGAGGTAAGCCGTCGGTGTGGGTGATTCGGTCTCAGCCTGGCTCGTTTCTGGCCAGCCTGGCACTGTTGACGTCACGTAAGTACCTGACTGAACAGGCCCAACCCCCTGAGGCATCGCTTATGCACTCTCCGGCGAGGGGTGCCTGAGGCACCCCTTGAAGGAGGCAGTGATTGGTCCGCGGCTACACGCTTTGTTCCGTGCTCGCAGTAACGCTCGTGTGGGGGCCCTACGCCTCACACGCTGCGATTCCTGGCAGCGACGCGGAATTGGGGCCGGCTTCTCCCGTCGAACGTCCCTCTGAAATCACCGCTGCCGCTGTCGACGAGCTCCTCGAGCTGTCCGGCCTGAAGGAGAGGCTCGTGACTCTCGCCGCCGGGCTCCGGGCCCAACTCCACCATCCTGGGATGACCGAGCAAGAGCACGCTACGGTGGACCGCGTGGTCGCGCGGTACCTGGGGCCTGAGATGCTCTACGCCCGCACTCGCCTAGCCTTCGGGAGCGCGGTGAACTCCTCGACGGTGGCGGCGGCGCTCGCCTGGTACCGCTCGCCCCTCGGACGTCGGATCGTCGCCGCCGACCTCGATGTCTTGGCAGACGGCGGCCGGCCCGTCACGATGGGCCAGCCCTCGGCCGAGCGGCTACCTCTGATCGAGCGGCTCGACGAGGCGGGCGGCGCCTCCGAGGCCGCGCTCGACATCACCATGGCCCTGGTCCGGAGCCTGGCGCGCGCCGCGGACTGGATCCTGCCGGTCCACGCGCGGCTCGGGCCCGGGCGGCTCGAGCAGCGGATCACCCTCACGCGGTTTGCGGCTTTCCCGGAGATCAGGCGCGCCTACCTCGTGAACATGCTGGTCGCCTATCGCGGGCTCGACGACGACGAGCTGGCGGCCTACGCGCGGTGGGTCGAGTCGAGCGCGGGGCGCTGGTTCGTGGAGGCCATGAACCGCGCCGTCGTGGACGCGGTAGGCATGGCCGCCGAGCTCGCAGCGGTCGAGCTCGTCACCCTCCTACCGCAGACCGTCGGCGACAGCCGATAACTGACTCGGAGGGGGGCTTCGCCCCCCTTCCGACTCCTCCCCCCGGGATCGATTGCGCGGGCGAAGCCCGCGCTCGAACTGCCGTTATTCCGACACGCTGCGAGGTGATCCGCTCTCACGCGCCGCGGTCGACGCGGGCGCGGTGGGCGCGGTAGGCGGCGAAGATCTTCTCGTTCATCTCCCGGCACGCCGCGCGCGCCCGCTCCTGCGCCGCGGGAGTGTCGGCGAGCAGCGAGAGCGCCTTGCGGCCGATCGCCGCGTGGCGGTACTCGTCCGGAAGAATCTGCGTGCGATAGAGCTCCGCGGTTTCGGGATCGACGTCCTGCGCCAGCTCGATCAGCGCCTCGAACCCCTCGCACGACTGAGTCTCGCCGGCGAACTGGAACATGGCGAGCTTCTCGAGCGTCGGCCGGGTCCGGCAGGCGACGAGCCAGTCGAAGAGCGCCTGCCACTCGGGCAGGGGACGGTAGGCGTCCGGGTCCTCGCCGAGCCCGAAAAGGCGCGTCCGCAATAATTGGTAATGGCGCTGCTCGTCGTCGAGCTGGCCCGGCAGGAGCTCGCGGATTTCGCGCTCGGGCACGTACGGGATCCACGCGGCGATCAGCTCGACGGAGCGCAGCTCGTTGTAGACGCCCTGGCGCATGCGGTAGCGGATCTGCTCGCGCCTCACGACGGGCGGCGCCTCGGGGTCGAGGCGCACGTCGCGGCCGCGCCAGAAGGTCGCGTTCTCGTGGGCGAGCTCCCGCACGAAGTCGCGCGCAGCCGTCACGGCTTCGTGAAGACGATCGGCCCGAAGAAGGACTCGGCCGAGGAGTTCGTGTCGTCGGAGTCGATCGCGATCGAGAGGGCACCGGGCTTGTCCGGCGGCTCGCCGTAGAGCTTTTTGTAGTCCTCGACGACGTTCCGCCGCTCGGTGAGCCACTTCCCGAGCTCGGCTGGGCCGGAGCGCACGACGATGTAGGTGACCGTGAGTGCCTTCTGGCTCTTCACGACGAGGCCCTCGGGTGCCTGCGTGTCCCAGATGTACCCGATGATCCGCGAGCGGAACTCCTGGGGGAAGCGTGGCCACACCACGTAGAGCTGTGCCGCCTGGTCGTCGGTCTGTCTGCTGCGCGCGTCGGCGCCCTTCGGGAGCGTGACCGCCATCCAGCGCCACTCGAGGACCGGCGTCGACTTGAGGTTGACCGTCCCGTCCAGCTCCTTGGTGATCATCGAGCTGTCGCCCTCGCTCCGGAGGTGGAGCGCGCGGTGCCCCTCGTTCTCTACGATCGTGAAGTCGTGTTTCGGGAGGCCCCACATCTGGCCGCTCTTCCAGCCGTCGGGGATGCCTTTGGCGCCGAGCTTGGGCTTCGTCCAGTCCTCGACGATGACCACGTCGGCCGCCCACGCCGAGACGACGAGGAGGAGCGCCAGGGCCAGGCACACGGCCGGGGCGACCCTCGTTGACGTATCCGGGGTCATGGCAGGGCTATGATACCGTTTGGGCGTGACGGATTCGCCGGATTCGCTCCGCGTGGACAAGTGGCTCTGGGCGGCGCGCTTCTTCAAGACGCGGAGCCTCGCCGCCGCGGCGTGCGCCGGCGGCAAGGTGGACGTCAACGACGGTGCGGCGAAACCGGCCAGGCTCGTGCGGGTGGGCGACCTGCTCCGTCTCACGCAGGGCGGGGACAAGCGGATCCTGAAGGTGCAGGCGCTCGCCGACACGCGCGGGCCCGCGCCGGTCGCGCGCGCCCTCTACGAGGACCTGACACCCCCGGCGCCGCCGCGCACGCGCCGGGCGCCGCCGCCGTGGCGACCGCCGGGTGCTGGCCGGCCGACCAAGCGCGAGCGTCGGGAGCTCGAGCGCCTGAGGGGGTTTTGAGATGGCCACCGAGACCTGCGGCTAACGTGGGCCGTGCAGAGCGAAGGGAAGCGTGATGGAGCTCATCGGAAAGATGTTCAACGCGTTCCACGTCGCCCGTGACGAGAAAATCACGCACCTCGAGCGCGTTCCGCTCTTCGAAGACTGCAGCCTGCGCCAGCTCCGCGCCGTGGCCGACATCTCCACAGTCGTGGAGGTGCCGGAGCGCACCGTCCTCACCCGTGCGGGCGAGCCGGGCGACGAGTTCTTCGTCATCATCGACGGCACGGCGCTCGTGACGCTCTCTCCCCAGAAGCGGCACCGCATGCAGCCCGGCGCGTTCTTCGGCGAGATGAGCCTGCTCGACGGCGAGCCCCGCTCGGCGACCGTGAAGGCGGAGACTGACCTGCGGCTTCTCGTCATCGACCGCACCCACTTCTGGCGCCTCCTCAAGGAGGTCCCGGGGCTCACCGAAAAGATCCTCGTGACGCTCTCGCGGCGCGTCCGACAGGTCGAGGAGCCGCGCGGCACCTGACATTCCCGGACGGGCGCGCGAATCCTGGAGCGGCGCGCCGCCATCAGAAGGCCATGCACGACACGCTCCAGTTCGTTACGGAGTATGGCTACTTCGTGCTATTTGGCTTCGTCTTCGCCGAGCAGGTGGGCCTGCCGATCCCCGCGGTGCCGACGCTGCTCGCCGTGGGCGCGCTCGCGGGGACGGGGCGCATCAATCTCCTGCTCGCGCTCGTGATCGCAACGGTCGCCTCGCTCCTGGCCGACCTGATCTGGTACTACCTCGGGCGCCAGCGCGGAAGCCGCGTGCTCGCGCTCCTCTGCAGGCTCTCGCTCGAGCCCGACTCGTGCGTCCGGCGCACGGAGAACCTCTTCGCGCGCCACGGCACGCGCTCGCTCCTGATCGCGAAGTTCGTCCCCGGGCTCAGCACCGTGGCGCCGCCGCTCGCCGGGATCTTCGGCGTGGGCGTTGCGCGCTTCGTGCTCTACGGTGGCGCGGGGGCGCTGCTCTGGACAGGGATCTGGTCGGGCGTGGGCTACCTCGCCGGCGAGGCACTCGAGCCCGTGGTGGGCCGGGCCGAGCGCCTCGGCGCCTGGCTCGTCGCCACGGTGATCGTCGTCGTCGTAGGCTACGTGGCGCTCAAGTTCATCCAGCGCCAGCGCGTCAGCCACCGGCTGCGCGTCGCGCGGATCAGCCCCGACACGCTGAAGCAGAAGCTCGACGCGGGCGAGCCCCTGGTCGTGGTCGACCTGCGCGCGGCGCTCGACGTCGAGGCGGACCCGTACACGATCCCCGGCGCGCTCCGGATCACCGCGGAGGAGATCGAGGAGCGCCATCGGGAGATCCCGCGCGACCACGACATCGTCCTCTACTGCACCTGACCGAACGAGGCCACGAGCGCCCGTGTGGCGATGAAGCTCCGCGGTAACGGCGTGACGCGCGTCCGCCCGCTCCTGGGCGGGCTCGAGGGGTGGCGGGAGCGCGGGCTCCCGCTCGAGGCGCTGAGCTGACTCGGAAGGGGGCTTCGCCCCCCTTCCGAAACCTCGGCCGCTAGTCCTCCTAAAAGGTGAGCTTGTCGCTCGGGCTGATCGGGAAGACCTGGACCGTCGTCTGACCGAGTGCCCCCTGGTACTCCTGCGGCGTGCCTCGGAGCACCGGGAACGTCCCGTAGTGGATCGGGATCGCGTACTTGGGCCGGAGCATCTCCTTCGTCGCGTACGCCGCGTCGCGCGGGTCCATGACGAAGTGGCCGCCGATGGGGATCATGACCAGGTCGGGCTTGTAGTACTCCCCGATCAGCTTCATGTCGCCGAAGAGTCCCGTGTCGCCCATATGGTAGAGCTTGAACCCGTTCTCGAACTCGACGATGAAGCCACACGGCTCGCCGCCCGGATAGGTCGTGCTCTTCTTCGTGACGGGATCGACGACCGTGACCTCCGACGAGTGTTCCGCCCGCACCTGCGTGATCGTGACCTGCGGGCCGAGCGGGTTCACGCGGCCGCCCTTGCCGAAGCGAACGCCCTTCTCGGGCGCGACCCAGCCGAGGTCGATCATGGTCGCGATGAGCCCTGCGGGACCGAGCACCGGGGCGCCCGTCCGCGCCGCCAGCTCCTTCACGTCGCCCGTGTGGTCGCCGTGGCCGTGGGTGACGAGGATCACGTCCACCTTGCCGAGCGCGTCCAGGTTCTTGTACTGGGGCGGCGTCTTCGGGTTGTTCGTGAGGAACGGGTCGATCACGATGACTTTGCCAGTCAGCGTCGTGAGCCTGGTCGACGCCTGGCCGAGCCACTGCACCTCCACCTTCGCCGTCTGCGCCCAGGTGGATTCGGTGGCGAGCGCGTAGGTGAGTGCGCCCGCGGTGAGCTTCAAGAAATCACGCCGCTCCATCTCCATGTCGGCTCCTCCTTGTCGGCAAACATAGCACGCGCCCGTACAACGCGTGCCCGCGCGGCGCGGTTCCGGGCCGCCGGAGCGCCTGCCGGGCGCGTTGCGCAGCGCGCGCGATTCTGCTACCGTCTGCGCGTTGTTCGCGCCCCGGGATGCCCCGAAGGGCCCAGGGAAGGCGGTTGAAGGCCGCCGCGACCCCGTCACTGTAATCGGGGACGAAACCCGCCGGAGAGCCACTGGCCGCGAGGCCGGGAAGGCGCGGGGAGTAGGACGATCCGAGAGCCAGGAGACCTGCCCGGGCGCGCACCAGTACACCGGTCTTCGAGGGAGGACCCGGAGCATGGTCTCATCGCTCTTCATCCTCGGGGGCGCGCGTAGCGGCAAGAGCCGCTTCGCCGTCTCGGATGCCGCGCGCGCCGGGCGCGTCGCCTTCGTCGCGACGGCGCGCGCCGCCGACGACGACATGGCGCGCCGGATCGCGCGCCACCGGGCCGAGCGTCCCCGCCACTGGAAGACCGTCGAGGAGCCGTACGATCTCGTCCGGCACCTCACCGGGCTCGAGGACGCCTTCGATGCGGTCGTCGTGGACTGCCTGACGCTCTGGGTCTCGAATTGCCTCCTGCGCGGCGACACGGACGACGCGATCCTCGACGAGGCCGAGGCGCTTGCCAAGTTGATCGGCCGCCGCGCGACGTCCTTCACGGTCGTCTCCAACGAGGTGGGCGAGGGCGTGCACCCCGAGACCGCGATGGGGCTCCGCTTCCGCGACCTCCTCGGCTTCGTCAACCAGCGGGTCGCCGCCGCGTGCGACCGCGTCGTGCTGATGGTGGCCGGCGTGCCGCTCACGATCAAGGCCGTCGCCACGCCGGGCCCGCCGGCGGGGTCCGTGAGGCCAGACGATGCTCTCCAGTCTCCTTAGCGCGATCGCCGCGCCTCCGGCCGACGCCTTCGCGGAGGCGCAGCGTCACCTCGACAGCCTCACCAAGCCGCCCGGAAGCCTCGGGCGGCTCGAGGAGATCGCGGCGCGCCTCGCCGTGTTGCGGGGCGGGACGCCGCGCGTCGAGCGACCGGTGATCTTCACCTTCGCAGCCGACCACGGCGTGGTCGCCGAGGGCGTCAGCGCCTATCCTCAGGTCGTGACCGCGCAGATGGTCGAAAACTTCCTGCGGGGCGGAGCCGCGGTGAACGTCCTCGCGCGCCAGGCGAGGGCGCGCGTCGTCGTCGCCGACTTCGGCGTGGCCAACCCGATCCCGGGCTCGCCGGAGCTCGTCTCATGCCCGATGGCGCCCGGCACCGCGAATATGGCGCGCGGTCCGGCGATGACGCGCGAGCACGCCGTGCGCGCGATCGAGACCGGAGCGCGGCTCGCCGAGCGAGCGCTGGACGCGGGAGCCGACCTTCTGGCCACCGGCGAGATGGGGATCGGCAACACCACCGCGGCGAGCGCGATCACCGCGGCGATCACCGGCGCGGCCCCCGAGCGAGTCACAGGTCGCGGCACCGGCGTGGACGACACGGCGTTCGCCCGCAAGGTGGACGTCGTCCGCCGCGCGCTCGCCGTGAACGCCCCCGATCCGGGCGACGGCGTGGACGTCCTCGCCGGGGTCGGCGGCTTCGAGATCGCCGGGCTCGTCGGCGTGATCCTCGTCGGCGCCGCCCGCCGCGTGCCCGTGGTCCTCGACGGGTTCATCGCTGGCGCTGCGGCTCTCGCCGCCGTGACGCTCGCCCCCGACGCGCGCCACGCGCTCTTCGCCTCCCACCGCTCGGCCGAGCCGGGCCACGCGGTGATCCTCGAGCGCCTCGGGCTCACGCCCTACCTCGACCTCGAGATGCGTCTCGGGGAGGGGACGGGCGCCGCGCTGTTCATTCACCTGGCGCGCGCCGCCGCCCTGATCTGGAGCGAGATGGCCACGTTCAAGTCCGCGGGCGTGAGTACCTCGGAGGGGGCCCGCCGATGACAACGCGTGTGATCGTCGTCGCAGGGGTGGCGAGCGGCGTGGGCAAGACCTCGATCACGCTCGGCCTGCTCGAAGCGCTGCGAGCGCGCGGCCTCCGGGTGCAGGCGTTCAAGGTGGGGCCCGACTTCATCGATCCGGGCTTCCACGCGCTCGCAACTGGGCGCCCGTCGTACAACCTCGACGGCTGGATGTGCGGATACCGGGCGGTGCAGGCGTGCGTCGCTCGCCAGTCCCAGGACGCGCACCTGGCCGTGGCCGAGGGCGTGATGGGGTGCTTCGACGGGATCGACGGCACGAGCGAGGAGGGCTCGACGGCGCAGATCGCGAAGTGGCTGGGCGCTTCCGTCGTGCTGGTGGTGGACGCCTGGGCGTCCGCTCGCAGTGCCGCAGCGGTGGTTCGTGGCTTCGAGAGCTTCGATCCGGCGCTGAAGCTGGCCGGCGTCATCGTCAATCGCGTGGGCGGTGATGCCCACGGCCGGATGGTGCTCGACGCGATCGCCGCCACGTGCCGCGCGACACCGCTCGGCGCCGTCGCCCGCGATGAGACGCTGACGCTCCCGGAACGGCACCTCGGGTTGGTGACGGCGGCGGAGGGAGTGCTCGATGCCGGAAAGCTCCGCCGTCTCGCCGATGCCGTCGAGCGCTCTGTGGATCTGGACCGCCTGCTTTCGCTCGCGACCCCGCTGGCGATCGGGTCGGGAGGGGGCCGCCTCCCGGGCGAGTGTAGTACCGAGCAGAGGGAGGCGGCCCCCTCCCGACCTGTTCGAATCGGCGTCGCGAGCGACGCGGCGTTTCAGTTCTACTATGCGGAGAACTTCGACCTGCTTCGCGAGGCGGGCGCCGAGCTCGTGTTCTGGAGCCCCCTCCGCGACTCTGAGCTCCCGGACGTGGATGGCCTCTACTTCGGCGGCGGCTACCCCGAGCTCCACGCGCGGCGGCTCGCCGAGAACGCCGCGATGCGGAAGGCGGTGAGGCGGTTCGCCGAGGCGGGGCGGCCGGTCTATGCCGAGTGCGGCGGCCTCATGTACCTCGCCGAAACGTTGGGGGACGCCGACGGCGTGGCCCATCCGATGGTGGGCGTGCTCCCCGCTGCCGTCAGGCTGGAACCGCGACGCATGGCGCTCGGCTACGCGGAAGTCGTGCTCACGCGCGACACACCGATCGGGCCCGCGCATGCCGTCGCCCGCGGCCATGAATTCCACTACTCGACCCTCGACCCGGTGCCCGCAGGGATCGAGCGTGTCTACCGGGTCGCCCAGCGCGGCGCGCCCGCGCGCGCGGAAGGCTATCTCGTCGGCCGAACGCTCATGAGCTACATCCACCTCCACTTCGCCTCGAACCCCGAGCTGCCGCGCGCCTTCGTCGCCGCGTGCGCCGGGTCGCGCGCGTGAGAGCGCCCGCCCTCGCCGTCGGGGTCCTCCTTGCGGTCGCCCCGCCCGCCGCCGCGTTCTCGGCGCGCGACATGCTCGGTCGCGAGGTGACGCTCGCGGCGCCGCCCGCGCGCATCGTCTCGCTCGTCCCGAGCGTCACCGAGATCCTCTACGCGCTCGGCGCCGAGGAGCGGCTGGTCGGCGTGACCGACTTCTGCGACTACCCGCCGGCGGCACGCCAGCGGCCGAGCGTGGGCGGCATGGTCAATCCCAACCTCGAGGCGATCGTCGCGCTCAAGCCCGACCTCGTGATCGCGACGACCGAAGGCAACAGCGAGGAAACCTTCGCCCAGCTCAAGCGCCTCGGCATCCCGACGTATCTCGTCGCCGCCCACCTCGTGAGCGACGTCACCGACCTTATCGCGCGGCTCGGTGCCTTGACCGGGCGCGAGCGCGCGATGGGCCCCGTGCTCGCGCGCCTCGAGCGGCGCATCGAGGCGGTCAAACGCGCGGTCGCGCCGCGGCCGCGGCCGCGCGTCCTCTACGTGCTGTGGCCCGAGCCGCTCATCGTCCCGGGGCGCACGGCGCTCGTGACCGAGCTGATCCGGCTCGCCGGCGGGGAGCCCGTCACCGCGGGCGAGGCGGACGCGTACCCGCGCTACAGCCTCGAGGCGGCCGTGGCGAAGGCGCCCGAGGTGATCCTCCTCGCCAACCACGGCGCGAACACCGGGCCGATCGACGAGACGAAGTGGCAGCGCCTCACGAGCCTGCCCGCGATCCGCGCTGGACGGCTCCACCGCGTGGACGGGAACCTCCTCCACCGCTACGGTCCGCGCGTCGTGGACGGCCTCGAGCAGCTCGCGCGCGCGATCCACCCCGAGGCGTTCAAGTGAGTCCGCAGGGACGGCTTGCTCTCGTGCTGGGAGGGCTCGCCGGGCTCCTCGTGGCCGTCGCCGCCGCGGCGCTCTTCCTCGGCAGCGCTCCCATCTCGCCCGGCGCCGTGATCGGCGCCGTGACGGGGCGCGCGGCCGCCGAGTCGGTCGAGCGCGTCGTGACCCTCTCGATCCGCCTGCCCCGAATCGCCGTGGCGGCGCTGGCGGGCGGGGCGCTCGCGGTCGCCGGGGTCGCGTTCCAGGCGCTCACGCGCAACCCGCTCGCCGAGCCCTCGGTGCTCGGCATCTCGGGCGGCGCCGCGTTCGGCGTCGTCATCGGCCAGAGTTTCGGGCTCGGGCTCACGGTGGTCGAGGCGGTGGGGCTGACCGGCTTCGCTTTCGCCGGCGCCCTTCTGGCGGCGGCCGCCGTCTACCTGATCGCCGCGGTGGGCCGGGCGGCGATCCAGATCCAGACGCTCCTTCTCGCGGGCGTCATCGTCGGGATCTTCTTCGCCTCCGCGATCACCGTGATCATCTCGCTCCTCGACTTCAACCGGCTCGGCGGCGTGATCCACTGGCTCCTCGGCAACCTCGCGCCGATTCCGCCGGGCGCGCTCGGGCTCTTTGCGCTTCTCCTCGCGGCGGGGTTCGGGCTCGTGCTGAGCCACGCGCGCGAGCTGAACCTCCTGGCCCTCGGCGAGGAGTCGGCGCAGCAGCTCGGCGTGAACGCCGAGCGCCTGAAGCTCATGATCTTCACCGGCGCGGCGCTCCTCACCGCGAGCGTCGTCGCCTTCGCGGGACCCATCGGCTTCGTCGGGCTCGTCGTCCCGCACACGCTCAGGATGCTGCTCGGGCCCGACAACCGACTCCTCGTGCCGACGTCCCTCGTGGGCGGCGCCATCTTCCTCCTGGTCGCCGACACGGTCGCGCGCAACGTCGTGGCGCCGGCGGAGCTGTCCGTCGGTGTGATCACCTCGTTCTGTGGCGCGCCCTTCTTCGTCTATCTCCTCCGCACGCGCTACCGGGGTACGCTGTGACCGCGCTCGCCGAGTTCCGCGCCGTCGGCTTCGCGTATCCCGCGTCGGCGAAGTACCGCGCGCGCCCGTTCAGGCTTGCGAATCTCTCCTTCGCGATCGCGCCGGGCGAGATCGTCGGCGTCATCGGTCCGAACAGCTCCGGCAAGACCACGCTGATCCGGCTCCTCACGCGCGTGCTCGAACCCGGAGAAGGCGAGATCGCGCTCGAGGGCAAGCGACTCCGCGACTGGGGACGGGCAGCGCTCGCGCGCCGAATCGCCGTCGTCCCACAGGGCGTATCGCGGGACTTTCCGTTCACGGTCGAGGAGCTGGTGCTGATGGGTCGCTACCCGCACGCCCCCGGGCGCTACTTCGAGAATCCGGCGGACGTGCGAGCCGCGCGCGCCGCGATGGACGCGACAGGCGTGCTCGACCTCGCGCCGCTGGCGCTCGCGTCGCTCGGCGGCGGCGAGACCCAGCGGGCGATCATCGCACGGGCGCTGGCCCAGGAGCCGCGCCTGCTCGTCCTGGACGAGCCGACCGCGCACCTCGACCTCCGCTACCAGGCGGAGACGGCCGCGCTCTTGCGGCGCCTCAACCGGCAGCGGGGCCTGACGGTCCTGCTCGTCTCCCACGATCTGAACCTGGCAGCCGAAGTCGCCGATCGCCTGCTGCTGCTCGCCGACGGACGGGTCGCGCGGCTCGGCGCGCCTGCCGAGGTTCTCGACGAGGCGTTGATCGCGTCGGTGTACGGCTGCGCGGTGCGTGTGGACGCGGACGCCGGGACCGGCCCGCCCCGCGTGCGGCTGCTGTACGACCGCGGCGTCGCCGGCCGCGTGTAGGCGGAGGAAGACCCGCATGCGCATCTGCGCGCTGCTGCCGAGCGCGACGGACATCGTCCTGGCCCTGGGCCTCGGCGATCAGCTCGTCGCCGTCACTCACGAGTGTGATCTCCCCCCCGGGCTGCGCGAGGTTCCCGTTATCACGCGCAGCCGCGTCGATCAGGGGCAGGCCAGCAGCCGCGAGATCCACAACCACGTCACGGCGGCTGCCCACAGCGGCAGCAGCATCTACACGCTGGATCAGGCGTTGCTCGAGCGGCTCGAGCCGGACCTGATCCTGACCCAGGAGCTCTGCGAGGTGTGCGCTATCTCGTATGAGGAGGTGGCGAAGGCGGTGCACCGGCTCGATGTCGCGCTGCCGGGCACGCGCACGGTCCTGTCCCTCGAACCGCAGACGCTGGCGGGCATTCTGGAGGCCATCGAGCAGGTCGGCGCCGCTGCGGGCGTTGCGCGCCGGGCTGCTGCCCTGGTGGGGGATTTACGGGCGCGGATCGAGCGCGTCGCCACGATCGCCAACGGGGCGAGCCGCCCTCGCGTGTTCGCCATGGAGTGGCTGGACCCGCCGTACACCGCCGGCCATTGGGTGCCAGAAATGATCCGTCTGGCCGGAGGCCGCGACGAGCTGAGTCGCGAGGGCGAGTATTCCGTCGAAGTGTCCTGGACGCGCATCGCTGACTACGACCCCGACGTTCTCGTGCTGATGCCGTGCAGCTTCAGTCTCGCGCACACGCTCGACGAGTTGAGTCGCCTCGCGCTGCCGGACGTGTGGCCCCGGCTGAAGGCCGTGGCATCGGGGGACGCGTACGCCGTCGACAGCGCGACGTACTTCAGCCGCTCGAGCCCGCGCACCATCGAGGGGCTCGAGATTCTGGCCGAGATTCTCCATCCCAAGCTGTTCGCGCGGGTGTCGGCTCCCGGGGCGTGGCAGCGGATCGCGCCCGCCGAGAGGAGGTGAGAGCCCAGGGTATCGAATCAAGAGCGTCCCGGATCCAGGGAAGCTGGTGAGGCCTTGGGTAAAGGCCGAAGCCGGCACGGTCCCGCCACTGTGAGTGGGGAGGGCCGTCTCGTTCCGCTACGGCGGAGCCACTGTCCGTCAGGCACGGATGGGAAGGTAGGGACGGTTTCGCGGATCCACGAGTCAGGAGACCTGCCCGGGACAAGGCGTCCTACCCTTTCGCGGAAAAGGAGGGGAGCAGTGAAGCGACGACTGGTTCCGATGATTCTCGTGGGTCTCACGGTGGCGGCGCCCGGTGCGGCGCAGGAAGCGAAGAAGCTGGAGCCGGTGGTGGTCACGGCGACGAAGATCGAGACGCCTGCCGAGGAAATCGGCGCAAGCGTGAGCGTCGTCACGGAGGACGACTTCCGCACGTACCACTACGCCACGGTGGACGAGGCCCTGCGGCGCGTCCCCGGCGTGGAGATCCGACGCTCGGGCACCCTCGGGAAGACGTCGTCCATCACCATCCGCGGCGCCAACTCGAGCCAGGTCCAGGTGCTCGTCGACGGCGTCCGGGTGAAGAGCACGACGCTCGGCCAGGCCGAGCTGTCCGACCTCTCGCCCGATCTGATCGAGCGCATCGAGGTGATCCGCGGTCCGCAGTCCACGCTCTACGGCGCGGACGCGATCGGCGGCGTGATCAACATCATCACCAAGAAGGGCAAGGGGCCCTTCTCCGGGTATTTCTCGCAGGAGGCCGGCAACTACGACACGTACGCGACGCGCACGAGCCACGGCGGGAGCTATGGGATCTTCGACTACTCGTTCTCGGCGTCGCACCTCGAGTCGAACGGCCACTTCAAGAACGACGACTCGGAGCAGAACGCCATCAACACGCGCCTCGGCCTGGTCCTGCCCGGCAACAGCTCGGTGAGCTATACGCTCCGCTACAACCGGACGATCACCGGGCTCCCGGTCAAGTTCGTCTCCACGAACTTTGGCCCCCTGCCGATCGACCCGGTCATCGACAGCAACAATCGGAACATCAGCGAGACGTACGTGATGGCGCTCGCGGGCCACACGCAGCCGGTCACGTGGTGGGAGAGCGACCTGCGCCTCGGGCGCTACACGAACACGATCACGTTCATCGATCTCCCGGACATGGCGGACGAGTGTCCGTTCCCGCCGTGCGAGTTCCCCGGACGCTTCAAGGTCGAGCGACGCGAAGCGGAGTGGGTGAACCATTTTCATGTGGGCAAGTGGTCCACCAGCTCGTTCGGCCTCGAGTACCGCCGTGAAGAGGGCCTGAGCCTGGGCTCTTCCCCCTTCGAGGCGAACAGCGAGACCACGTCGGGATTCTTTCAGGAGCAGCTCAGGTTCTTCGACCGGCTCTTCATGACGACGGGCGTACGCGTGGAGGGCAACAGCGAGTTCGGTCGGAACCACACCGAGCGCGGCTCGCTCGCCTACGTCGTCAAGGAGTGGGGGACGCGCATCCACGGCGGTGCGGGCTCGGGCTTCCGCGCGCCGAACTTCGACGAGTTGTTCTTCCCGGGCTTCTCCGACCCCACGCTCAAGCCCGAGGTGAGCTTCTCGTGGGACTTCGGTGTGGACCAGAAGCTCTGGAAGGACCGCGCGCGCCTCGGGTTGACGTTCTACCAGAACGACTTCGAGAACCTCATCGGCTTCGTGACGATTCCGACGCCGCCGTTCGTGAAAGGCGTGAACTCTGGCAAGGCCCGCGCGAACGGCATCGAGTTCACCTCCGAGGTGGACGTGCTCGACAACCTCGTCGCGTCGCTCAACTACACCTACACGAACAGCCTGGTCCTCGCGACCCGCCATCCGATCCCGCGCGAGCCGGAGCATCGGTGGAACATCGGCCTGACCTGGGAGCCGATCCGGCGGCTCTCGCTCTTCAGCCAGGTCCACGTGGTCACGCAGCAGTTCGACCCGAACGGCGGCGGCGTTTTCAACCGCGGCCACACGCGCGTGGACATCGGCGGCACCTATCGTCTCTTCAACCGCTACGCCTTCATCCAGTCGGTGGACTTGACCGCCCGCATCCAGAACCTCCTGAACGAGGGGTACGCCGAGGTGCGTGGGTTCCCGGCGCTCGGCATCAACAGCCTCGCGGGTCTCCGGGTAGCGTTTTGATCGACGGCGTCGAGGTGACGGTGGACCGCGAGGCCGTGGTGGTGACGGCGGGCGAGGCGCTCGCCGTCGTCTCCTCGGCGGTCGTCGGCGGCGGCCTCACCTCGGCGCGCACGATCCTGAACCTGCACGTGCCAAAGAGCCTCCGGCTCGAGGAGGTGGACGCAACGGTGACGGCCTACGCCGACCGCCGACGGGTCCCGGCGCCCTGGGTCGGCCTCCTAACCTCGGCGTGGACGGAGAAGGCGTGCCTGGCCGAGGCCGAGGCCGACGGCATCCATGCCCTCGCTGTCGTCACGGTCGGGCTGTCGAACCGCGTCGCGGCGGGACTCGAGCGGGCGGCCGTGTGGTCGCCAGCGACGATCAACACGATCGTGGTGGTGGACGCCGTCGCCGAGCCGGCGGCGCTCGTCAACGCGATCATCACGGCGACGGAGGTGAAGACGCTCGCGCTGACGGCGGTGGGCGTACGCTGCGCCGACGGCCGGCTCGCGAGCGGCACGTCCACCGACGCCGTCGTCGCCGCGGCGACCGGCCGTGGCCCGCGCTGCCGCTTCGGCGGGCCTGTCAGCGAGCTTGGCGCAGTCGTCGCACGCGCGGTCAGGGAGGCGCTGAGCCCTGGCATCGATCGCTGGCTCGAGGAGCATCAATGAAGCCCCGGGCACCTTTCTCGGGCCACCCACGGGCCGCGCCGGGCTCGCGGACCCCGCTACAATGACGCGGCCCCGCAGGCTCGTGACGCTCAGCGCCTCGCTCGCGCTCCATAGCGGCGTCCTGCTCGCCGTTCTGCTCGCCGTCAGCGGGGAGACCGAGCTCGGCGCGCTCTTCATCGACCTCACCGAGAGCGCCGTGCCCGAGGCCGCGGCCAGCAATGCGGCGACGTCGACCCCAGCGGCGGCCGGGCGCGGCGGGGCGCGCGCTGTCCGCTCGATCGCGGCCGCACGTTTAGCGCCAACGCCCCCAGTATTGCGAGGCGCTGCCGAGCCGTCGCCCGCCGCCGAGCCCGCATCTTCTCGCAGCCCCGGTGCGGCGTCGCCCCCGCCGCCTCCGTCCCTGACCTCGCCCGAGCTCCTTGCGGCATCCGGGCCCGACCCGGCGCCGCAAATTGCGGAGTCGGCGGATGCGGCCCCTCACGGAGCCTCCAGCACCGCATCTTCGTCGTCTCTCGCCGGGCACCCGGACGTATCGACGACTCAGGGCGGCATCCCGATGGGCCTGAGCTCGCGCGGTGGTGTTCCTGGCGGCGCCCCCGATGTGAGTCACGGCTTTGCGCTCGCGGTCCCGGGCGGCGGTTCCGTCGGCCCGGGCGGCCCCGGCGCCGAGTACGGCGCGTATCTCGGGGGGCTCCGCCAGCGCATCCAGCAGTCGCTGCGCTACCCGCTCGCCGCGCGCCGGCGCGGGCTCAGCGGAACGGTCCACGTCGAGATCGTCATCAGGCCCGACGGAGTCATCGGCGGAGTCGGCGTCGCCGACTCCTCGTCGCACGCGATCCTCGACGATGCCGCCGTCGACGCGATCAAGCGCCTGGCGCCGGCGCCGTTTCCCTCCGACGTCCAGCCGCGGACGCTGCGCGTCCGCCTGCCGGTGGTGTTCGCGCTCGAGTAACCGTATCCTCTCGCCATGGTCGTGCGCGAGGTCGACGGGACCGTCACCACCTACGACGAGGTGGACGTCGAGGGCGACCGCGTCGAGCGTCTCCTCACCGAGCTCTTCACGGAGCACTGGGCGGAAATCACTGTGGGTCCGCTCGTCGAGGGCGCCGCGTACGAGATCCGCTTCACGGCGGCGCCGAAGGTGTCGATGCTCGACGGCTACATGACCGTCGACACCGGGGCGTGGCACTTCCACCTCTGCGTCGGCGAGCATCGCGGGACGCGGAGCCCCGACCTGGCGCGGATCCGCCGCGTCGCGCGCTGCGCCTTTTTCACGACCGAGGGCGGCTCGTGCGCGCCGACAACGTGGGGGCTCAGACTCTGGAACGGCCGCGGCGAGCAGATGATCACGATCCTCTTCCCGAGCCCCCACTACGACGAGAAGTGGGAGCGTCTCGAGGAACCCCGCTGGGAGAGGACCGAGCTCTGGCGCGCGCTGCGCCGGCGCTTCGCGAGCGTCGGTTAGATGGCGAGGCAGGCGCCGTGCCTGATGGTCCAGGGGACCGGCTCCGGGGTGGGCAAGAGCCTCCTGACCGCCGCCCTCTGCCGGCTTTTCGCGCGGGCCGGCTACCGCGTGACGCCCTTCAAGGCTCAGAACATGGCGCTCAACGCGGCCGTCGCCGACGGTGGAGAGATCGGGCGCGCTCAGGCGGCGCAGGCCGAAGCGGCGGGCGTCGAGCCGACCGTGGACATGAACCCGATCCTCCTCAAGCCCGAGTCGGACCATCGTTCCCAGGTGATCGTGCGGGGCCGTCCCCTCACGAGCGCCGACTGGGGCGCGTATCGCGAGATGCAGGGAGCACTCCTCGGGATCGTGGCGGAGAGCCTCGAGCGGCTGCGCAGGACCTTCGAGCTCGTGCTGATCGAGGGCGCGGGGAGCCCGGCGGAGATCAACCTGCGCGCGCACGACATCGTCAACATGCGCGTCGCGCGGCTCGCCGACGCGCGCGTGCTGCTCGTCGGCGACATCGACCGGGGCGGCGTCTTCGCCGCGCTGGTGGGGACGCTCGCGCTGCTGGACCCTGCCGACCGCGCGCGCGTGGCCGGCCTGATCGTGAACAAGCTCCGCGGTGATGGCTCGATCCTCACCCCCGGGCTCGACGAGCTGGCCGCGCGCACCGGCGTGCCCGTGCTGGGCGTCGTGCCGTGGATCGACGAGCGGTTGGTGCCGGCCGAGGACTCGCTCGACCTCGAGGCGCTCGCGCTCGGCGACGGCAGCACGGACGCGATCGAGATCGCGGTGGTGCGATTGCCGCGGATCGCGAACTTCGACGACTTCGAGCCGCTCGCCGCCGAGCCGGGCGTGCGCGTGCGCTTCGCCACGACGCCGGCCGCCCTCCGCGCGGCGGACCTCGTGGTGCTGCCCGGCAGCAAGAGCACGATGGCGGATCTCGTCTGGCTCCAGGAGACCGGGCTCGCCGCGGCCGTCGTCGCCGCGGCCTCGGCGGGCCGGCCCGTCCTCGGCGTCTGCGGCGGCTTCCAGATGCTCGGCGAGGGCCTGCGCGATCCCCAGCGGGTCGAGTCCGAGCGGGCGGCCGCGGTCGGGCTCGGCCTCCTGCCGGTCACCACGACCTTCTCGCGCGAGAAGACGACCGTGCGCGTGCGGGCCCGCGTCGCCGCGTCGGGCCTCCTCCGCGGCGCGGCGGGGAGCGAGCTCGCGGCGTACGAGATCCACGCCGGGCGCTCCGAGGTCACGCGATGGGCGCCGCGTCCGTTCACGATCGTCGAGCGCTGCGGCGCTGCGGTCGACGACCCCGAGGGCGCGATGAACGCCCGCGGCAACGTCGTGGGCACGTACCTCCACGGGCTCTTCGCCGACGGGGCGCTCAGGCGGTCGCTGCTCTGCCTCCTCGCCGAGCTCCGAGGGCGACCCGCGGACGCCCGGTGGGGGGCCCCCGACGCCGACCGCTACGAACGCCTCGCCGACATCGTCGGGGGCGCGCTCGACATGCCCGCGATCGCCAAGCTCGCGGGGCTCCCGTTCCCGAGAGCCTGATCCATTCCGCGCGTCTGGGTGTTGCTGGCCGCCATCGCCCTCGATCTCGCCTTCGGCGAGCCCCCGAACCGCGTTCATCCCGTGGCGTGGCTCGGCCGCGCTCTGGCGGCGGGACACCGCCGGCTCTGTCGGGGATCCCGCCGAGCCCTGCTTCTCCGCGGCGCCGGCGTCACGCTCGCCGTCGCCGCGCTTTCGGCCCTCGGCGGCGCGCTGCTTCACGCGCTGGGCGCGAGGCTCGGCATGTTGGGCCTAGCACTGGAGGCGGTCGCTCTGGCGAGTCTCTTGTCGGTGCGCGAGCTCGCCGCCGCCGCGCGGCGCGTCGCCACCCACCTTCGGCGTGGCGATCTCGCCGCGGCCCGCGCGTCGGTCGGGCGTGACCTGGTGAGCCGCCGGACGGACGCGCTCGACCCGGGACGGGTCGCGTCGGCTGCCGTCGAGTCGGTCGCCGAGAACCTGACCGACGCGGCCGTCGCCCCGGCGTGCTTCTACCTCGTCTTCGGTCTCGCGGGAGCGGCCGTCTACCGCGCCGTCAACACGGCCGACGCGATGTTCGGCTACCGCGAGGGGCCGCTCGAGCATTTCGGCAAGGTCGCCGCGCGCCTCGACGACGCGCTGAACTTCCTGCCAGCGCGTCTCGCCGCCTGGACGATCGTGCTGGCGGCGGCGCTCGCCGGCGAGCACCCGCGCGGCGCCCTCGCCGTGATGTGCCGCGATCGGAGCCTCACGGCGAGCCCGAACGCCGGGTGGACGATCGCGGCGATGGCGGGAGCGCTCGGCGTCACGCTCGAGAAGCCCGGCGCCTACCGGCTCGGTACCGGGCCTCTGCCCGACGCCGCGGCGATCGATCGGGCGAACAAGGTCTTTGCGCTGGCCGTCGCCGTGAGCGCGGCCGCGATGGTCGCCGGTGCGGCGCTTCTGCGCAGACTTCTGACGTGACCACCGCGGCCGCGACGCGACGATTTTCAGCCACTTTTTCTTCGCCGGCCCCCAGACCGGATGGGTATCATGCAAGTGAACGCCGCCCGCGCGCGGCATTTTTTTGTCGCGGGGTGAGGCGCCGGGGACGGGCGAATTGCCGATCACGGAGCGACTGACCGAAGGGGTGAGAACGGCGCTCGCAAACGCGGGCCTGCCCGAACCCGAGACGTGCGTGTGGGAGGTCCCGCGCCAGGCGGAGCACGGCGACTACGCCACGAACGTGGCGATGACGCTCGCGCGCGCGGCCCGGCGCCCGCCGCGGCAGGTCGCGGAGCTGATCGTGAAGCACTTTCCGTCGCTCCGCGAGGTCGAGCGGCTCGACGTCGCCGGACCCGGCTTCCTGAACGTGTTCCTGTCGCCCGCGTGGTGCACGGGTGCCCTCGGCGAGATCCTTGAGGCGGGCGACGCCTACGGTCGCGGCGAGGGTGAGCGCGGCCGCCGCGTCCGGCTCGAGTTCGTCTCCGCGAACCCGACCGGCCCGCTCGTGATCGTCAGCGCGCGCGCGGCCGCCGTCGGCGACTCGCTCGCGCGTCTGCTGCGCGCGCAGGGGGCGCAGGTCACCACCGAGTACTACGTCAACGACGCGGGCACCCAGTTCGAGGCGCTCGCGCGCTCGTTCGAGGCGCGCGTCGCGCAGGAGTTCGGCGAGCCCGCCGCGCTCCCCGAGAACGGCTATCCGGGCGAGTACCTGATCGAGCTCGCCCGGGCCTACCGGGAGGAGGGCCGCGCGCGCCCGGTGGGCGCGCCCGAGCGGGAGCGGCTCGAGCACTTCGGGCGGTACGCCGTGTCGCGGATCCTCGAGCAGCAGCGGCGGATCCTGCGCGACTACGGCGTCGAGTTCGACGTGTGGACGTCGGAGCAGCGCGACGTGCGCGACCGGCACCTTCCCGAGAAGGTCCTGGAGGAGCTCGCCGCGCGCAAGCTCACCTACGAGCACGAGGGGGCGCTCTGGTTCCGGTCGTCCGAGCTCGGCGAGGAGGCGGGCGACGACAAGGACCGCGTGCTGCGCCGCTCGACCGGCGAGGCGACGTATTTCGCCGTGGACGTGGCGTACCACCACTATGTGAAGTTCCAGTCTGCCGATCGGGTGATCAACCTCTTCGGGCCCGACCACCACGGCTACGTGCCCCGCATGAAGGCGGCGATGCGCGCGCTCGGGCACCCGCCCGACGCCTTCGAGGTGCTGATCGTCCAGCTCGTGACGCTCCTGCGTGACGGCCAGCCCGTGCGCATGTCCAAGCGCCGGGGCGAGTTCGTGCTGATGGAAGAGCTGCTGGAAGAGGTCGGCCGCGACGCCGCGCGCTTCACCTTCCTCACGCGGCGGCACGACAGCCCGCTGGAATTCGACCTGGCCCTGGCCACCCGCCAGTCGGCGGAGAATCCCGTCTACTACGTCCAGTACGCCCGCGCGCGCATCGAGTCCATCTACAAGCAGGCCGCCGAGCAGGGAATCGTCGTGCCGCCGCTCGGCGACATCGACCTCTCGCCGCTCCGCGAGGGCGAGGAGCTCGCGATCATCAAGCGGCTCCTGCAGTACCCGGACGTCGCGAAAGCGGCGGCGCGCGCGCTCGAGCCGCACCGGGTCGCGTATTTTCTCCAGGAGCTCGCCGGGATCTTCCATCCGTACTACAAGAGCCATCGGGTCATCCAGGACGATCGGCGGTTGATGTTCGCTCGGCTCGCGCTGTGCACCGGCGTCGGTCGCGTGATCCGGAACGGCCTCGAGCTGCTCGGCGTCAGCGCCCCGGAGAGCATGTGATGGCCACGCGGGGCAAGCGCGACGGCGGCGCGGGGTCGTTTTTCCTCGTCCTCGGCTGCCTCACGGTCCTCGGCTCCACCTTCGTGCTCGGGTTCGTGGCTGGCCGCGGCTGGCCGAGCATCCCCTTCAGCCTCACCCGGAGCGCGGCAGCCGACAAGGCTTCCAAGGACAAGGCCGATCGGCGTGCGCGCGCTCCCGAACCGACGCCGACGTTCACGTTCTACGAGGCGCTCACGGCACCGCTCACGTCGCCGCCGCAGGCCAAGCCGCCCAAGCCCACGCGCGTCGAGAAGACCGAGCCCGCGCCGCAGCAGGTACCGGCCCCGCCCGTGCCGTCCGCCGCGCCGCCGCCAGCCGCATCCGTCGAGACGCCGCCGCCCGCGGCGAAGGACGGCCGGTTCACCGTGCAGTTCGGCGCGTACGAGACGCGGGGACCCGCCGAGACGCTGCGCGAGCGGCTCGCCGCGGCGGGCTTCGATGCGTACATCGTGGAAGGTGACGGACCGGGCCGCACACGCTTCCGCGTCCGCGTGGGCGCGTTCGCGACGCGGGAGGCCGCGCAAGAGTTCGCGGCCCGGATCGCCGCCGAGCGGTCGGTCTCGACGTTCGTCACCACGCGCTGACCATGAGCGGGTCCCGGCTGGGACGGATCCTGGTCAGCGAGGCGGAGCTCAACGCGCGCGTCGGCGAGCTCGGGCGGGCGATCGCACGCGACTACGCGGGAGAGAGCCCGATCCTGGTCGGCGTGCTGCAGGGCGCCTTCCTCTTCATGGCCGACCTGATCCGCGCGATCCCCATCGACCTCACGACCGACTTCATCGGCGTGTCGAGCTACGCGAGCGGCGGCAAGCCCTCGGGGCAGGTCAGGCTCGTCTCCGATCTCTCGATGCCGATCGAGGGACGGCAGGTGCTCATCGTCGAGGACATCGTGGACACGGGGCTGACGCTCTCCTACCTCAAGCGAAACCTCGAGGCCCGCCACCCCAAGCGCATCCAGACGTGCGTTCTCGTCGACAAGATCGAGCGCCGACAGGTGGAGATCGAGCTCGACTACGTGGGCTTCACGATCCCCAACGTCTTCGTCGTCGGCTATGGGTTCGACTACGGCGGGCTCTATCGGAACCTCCCGTACATCGCCGAGCTCGAAGCCGCCTGAGCGCCGCGGCGTGTCCTCTGAAAGCCGATGCTATAATGGCCGGGGATGAACCAGGTGTACAAGAACCTCGCGCTCTGGATGGTGATTGGCCTCATCGTCATCCTCCTGTTCACGGTCTTCCAGGGCGCGCAGCAGGGCGGGCAGGAGCAGCCTAACTTCTCGGAGTTCCTCAAGGCCGTCGACCAGGGCCGCGTGGACTCGGTCGTGATCCGCGGCAACCACGTCACGTACTCGCTCAAGGACTCGGCGCAGATGCTGCGGACCTACATCGTCGAGTACCCCGAGCTCATCAAGACGCTGAAGGACCGGGGTGTTCGTATCGCGGTGAAGCCCCCCGACGCGAACCCGTGGTACGCGATCTTCCTCCAGTGGGTGCCGATGCTCCTCTTCATCGGCGTCTGGATCTTCTTCATGCGCCAGATGCAGGGAGGCGGCGCGAAGGCGCTGTCGTTCGGCAAGGCGCGCGCGCGGCTCATCTCGGAGAAGCAGAACAAGGTCACCTTCCAGGACGTGGCCGGGGTCGATGAGGCCAAGGAGGAGCTGCGGGAGATCATCGACTTCCTCAAAGACCCGCAGAAGTTCCAGAAGCTCGGCGGGAAGATCCCGAAGGGCGTGCTGCTCGTCGGGCCGCCCGGAACCGGCAAGACGCTGCTCGCCAAGGCGATCGCCGGTGAGGCGAACGTCCCGTTCTTCTCCATCTCGGGCTCGGACTTCGTCGAGATGTTCGTGGGCGTCGGCGCCTCGCGCGTGCGCGACCTGTTCGAGCAGGGCAAGAAGCACGCGCCCTGCATCATCTTCATGGACGAGATCGACGCGGTCGGTCGCCACCGCGGCGCTGGCCTCGGCGGCGGCCACGACGAGCGCGAGCAGACCCTGAACCAGCTCCTGGTCGAGATGGACGGCTTCGAGACCAACGAGGGCGTGATCCTGATCGCCGCGACGAACCGCCCGGACGTGCTCGACCCGGCGCTGCTCCGGCCGGGCCGCTTCGACCGGCAGGTCGTCGTGCCGCGGCCGGACGTCAAGGGCCGCGAGGAGATCCTGCGCGTCCACTCGCGGCGCATCCCGCTCGCGCCCAACGTCGAGCTGAAGGTTCTCGCGCGCGGGACGCCCGGCTTCTCGGGCGCCGACCTCGCCAACCTCGTCAACGAGGCGGCGTTGCTCGCGGCGCGCCAGAACAAGAAGCTCGTCGAGATGGTCGACTTCGAGAACGCGAAAGACAAGGTCTTGATGG